>ENA-ORXM01000150-ORXM01000150.1-marine-metagenome-genome-assembly--contig:-NODE-150-length-136213-cov-67.260541_pt1 | contig 136213 bp, 89 predicted proteins | sample MGYA00237867_ERZ511480 | MGnify/ENA primary metagenome ERZ511480 (study PRJEB26309, sample SAMN06266103) | marine metagenome | isolation source: Algal blade | place: United Kingdom:Sidmouth, United...
AACCTGTTTTAACAGGTTTCCCATAGCAGACGCAGAATTCATTCTGCGGGCCACCCCACAATTCCTCATAGAACCACTAGTGATTAATAAAATTGGCTCTTTAGGATCTTATGTGGTTGACAATACCGCCAATCAGCGTGGATCCTCCATGTCAAGTGCATCGCACTGTTCTGAGAGTGATTCGAACTAGAATCCATTGGTGAACAGTACGATGCACTCTGTCAACCACATAAGATCCGGTTGAACCATAAAATTTAACTAGCGTACGTTTTGTCCAATCAAGTCGTGAGGATACTCTTCTTTCCCCAAAGTGTACAGTAGCTAGTAACCAATGGTGCTAGTTGCACAGTTACGTAAGAAGCGTCGGACTTGGCCTTCTGGGATGAGACGAATCCTCGCTTCTAGGCAGGTCCAGTTCATTGAGCAGCCAAGATGAGCACAGACGGTGACTTTTCTAGAAGCAAATGGCTCTCGTCTTATGGCTCTGAACTAGCACCGCTGGTTAGTAATAGAATAGCATTAGAAATATGTGTAAGAATTTGAGGCGACGATGACGTCCGATGGAACAATGCAGTTGCCACCTATTGGTAAAATGCTGCGATTGACTTTTGAAAAATGGTATAGTGATGATATCCCGCGACATGCTGCGGTCCTAGCTTTTTATGCCCTCTTTGCCGTTGCGCCAATATTACTGCTTTGTGTCGAAGTATTAGGGCTGATCTACGGTCGCGATTCTGCCGAAGAGCGCGTGCTGGCGCAAATTAGCTTCTTTGTTAGCAACGACGAAACGGGAGAGTGGGTTAATACGCTTTTGCAAAATATCCTCCCATCATCGGCAAACTGGTGGGTTACGGTTGGTTTTGTTCTGGCACTGCTCTATGGCGCAAGCAGCTTTTTTAACGAGCTAAAAATTGTGCTCAATCGAATTTGGGGTGTACCGCTGCCAGAAGAAGCCACTATCTGGGGCTTTCTTTTGCGCCGTCTGCAGGCTGTCCTTATGGTGCTGGCCAGCAGTTTCTTGATATTTTTGGGACTTTTGAGCGCAAGTTGGCTTTCTGCCACGACGGATTGGGCTATCCTTAATTTAAAATTGGGGACAGGCTACGAAATGTGGAGCTACCTTATTCTTGCCTTCATCTTTTTGACAGTGGTCTTTGCATTAATTTACAAATTTGTACCCGATGCACACGTAGATTGGCAAGATGTTTGGATCGGTGCGGCTGCAACTGGGCTGCTTCTTTCGGTCACCCGTCTGTTGATCGGCCTCTATTTTAACTACAGCTATACCACAACTATGTTCGGCGCAGCCAGCGCACTAGTCGTCATTCTGCTCTCCGTCTACTATTCAGCTCAAATTTTCTTCTTAGGTGCAGAATTTACGTATGTCTATAGTCAGATCGAGAAAGAGGGTGCGATTCAAACAGGCAATACAAGTGACGTACCAATTGAGCACTTCGTGTTTCCCCGCACATTACCACCTCGACGAACCGTGCCTGTCAAATTAGATATTATAAATATCGCGGTCGAAAAACCGTTACCAGAAACACAAATGGTTGATCAATCTCAACGAGCAAAAAGCAGTCGAGTCGGTTCCGCGCTACGCCCGATGCGTAATCTATTATCGCGATCTAAGCTTAGTAAACGAAAGATCTCTATCTTGCCCAAACTTAAGAAGAAACAAGCCTCGATACCAGGCATTTTATCTGATAATTTATCGAACAGTAGTGAGCAGATTGATGATGTATTGACTTCCGCCTTGTTAACTCCCAAAGTATTGACTCCCAAAGTATCGACTCCCAAAGTATTGACTCCCAAAGTATCATATTTAACGACTCGTAGCTATTTCCAATCGACCGCCTCTCGTATCACACGGATCTTTCTCTTTCCCATTCAAATTTTTCGCTCAGTTCGTCAAATCATAGTTGCTGTTGGCGTAATCTTTGCCATTTCACTGGCTGCCTTGGCCGGAATTCCATTTTGGAAAAGCCGCTTTGTAGACAATGGCTCAACCAAAGCTGATAAGGTTAAATTAGAAGAATAAACTGTAGTTGACTCGAAACGGGCCGTAGGACCCATATATCATTGATATTTTGTTATCATAAGATTAGAATTTTTGATAATATAATGCTTTTCCAAAAAATTAACTATATGCGCTTTAGCCAGAAAAGCAAGACGCTATTTCAGAAATCTTTCATATATTTAATTTTCTGGAATGGCCTAACTTGGATAAGCCAGAACAAAAGCAGTATAGCCACTGACATAGACGAACACTGATATTTTGATAAACAAGAATTACAGAAAACCTTGAAAACAGAAAAATTAAGCAGACTTAAGCTAAATCAGAAAAATAATGATACGGATTTTAGCGATTTTCTGGAGTAGCTTCTGGCCATATGTAGAGCGTCCGTCAGAGCTTAACAGCAAACGGCCATATTTTATAGATAAAAGAATTCTGCTCGCTGAAAGCAATTCGATTGATCGCTTTACCCTTAAGCAATATATAGAGCATTGGGAATAAAAACGACCGTTTGGGCCGGCACTTATCGAAGTTATAGATGGAATGAAAGCAAATAAGAAGCCCAAAATATTGTTGCTTTCACAATTTAATTCAGAACTACTCGATAAAGACTTCTCTCTTGAGAGTACAAATGTTTATTATAAGCCGCTCAAGCCAATTGAATTACACAATATGATCTATTCAATTTTTACCGATAGCTTACAAAGTTCTATTGCAGAAAAGAAATCGAACGATACATATGAAAGCTTTGCTCATGCATACCCAAAGAAGATTCTTTTGGTCGAAGATAATTTGGTTAACCAGAAAATCGCGATGCGAATGCTCAAACAGTTTGGGTATTCTGCCGATTTAACCCCTAGCGACTTAGAGGCAATAGAAGCCGTCAAGCAGCAGAGATATGATTTAATTCTTATGGATGTGCAAATGCCTGAAATGAATGGATTAGACGCGACGCGTCACATCCGCAGCATGGATTTAGAAGCGCAGCCTACAATAGGTGCCATGAGTGCTGCCGCAATGATTGAAGATCATCAAACAGCGCTTCAATCGGGAATGGATGATTATATAGACAAACCTATATCCATTGATGAGTTTATAAAAGTGCTTAAACAACCCACTCCTACTATTACTATGGGTTATGAACGTTTGAATTCGTCGGAAAGAGCAAAGAACTGACTTATGATCCAAAAATTTAGGCTAACCAGAAAAAGAATCGCCCCGACACCAGTGGATTTTCTGGATCAGCTTGCGGCCAACAATGACATTGCTGCTGATATAATGAACATAGATGACCAAGCACTTCGCCAAAGTAAAGTCGAAGCGATTTCCGCCATGTATTAAGCAGATATTTTAAACCTGCGTTGGATCAATCCCCGTACTGGCAAGCATATCCTCAATAAGCACAACCCGACCAGTGGTGATCGATTCTTGTGCCGCGGCTGCCACCGCAATCGACCAGAATCCGTCACGCGCTGACGGACTTTTCGTTGGCCGACCCTCTATATTGTCGACAAAATCAACGTGCTCAAAGTACGTTGCACCATGGTGTCCCGTTCGCTGGATCGAGGCTGGGTACATCGGCGTCATAACGCGCGATGGTTTATTTTCACCTGCAATAATTTCCAAATGGGTTCCCGCTTTCTGCTCTGGCAGAAAATCCTCATTTTCCCACGCTTTTAAGCGCGCTTCGTCTCCACAAATAACCAACTCTTCATAAATCATCGGTGCAAACATACATAGATTAAAATTGGCCGTAACGCCACTGGCGTAGTTGACGATTACCATGGCGTTATCCAAAATGTCTGATTTTTCGCCATTGTATTCAAAGTGGGTAAAATTGACGGCCATGCTTCCCGTAGCAAAAACGCTAACTGGACGCGACTGCGCAAAGAGATTAAAAAGATCGAAGTAGTGACAGCACTTTTCGATCAGCGTATTGCCCGAAAATTTAGAAAATTTATTCCACTGGCTCACCTTATCCATAAATGGAACGCGATGCTCCAAAATTGTCAACGTTTGCAAATTCCCCAATGTTTTTCGCTCTAACGCTTCGTATATGGACTCGGCATAGATAGCTTTATAGCGATATTGTAGACCGATCTGAAAGATGGCGTCATACTGCTCGGCGATTTGCATAATTGTGTGTGCATCAGCCAACGTAGTTGCGATTGGCTTCTCTAGCAGAATATGCTTCCCTGACTTTATCGCTTCTTTTACCACATCTAGGTGTGTGTAATTCGGTGTGCAAATAACCAGCCCATCCACGGCAGGATCCATACACGCTGCTTCTAACGAATCATAAATTGTTAGCGCTTCAGTTGGTGCGTAGAGCGCATACTCGTGCTGTGCGGCTGCAACGCTACTGGCGTTCGGATCATAAATGCCATGAATTGTAGACCGTCCCTCTAGCATTGTCACGCGAATGTGCTCTTGCCCATTGACCCCGGCACCAATTATGTTGAAGCGATGCGCGGCTTGCTGTCGATCCATCAAATAGCGGTCGCTTATGGGAATGTAATTAAACTTTGTGCTAAACGTAATATCAAGACTTCTTAATTCTTTGTTCATAAATAATTCCTAATATTTCTAATACTAATACTTTTTAATACTGGTTAGAGATTTTTACTGTTGATAAATGGCAAAGCGGGATTGGGCAAAGTGCAGGCAAAACTACGATATGTAATGCACGATATGTAGGGTAAGCATAAGTGTAAACTTAAGGATACACGCTGTTAAGTTAGGTTTAGAAAGCACGCCCCGTGTGGGTTCATAGCCAAAATTGTTGGAGACGAACCCGCACGGGACGTGCTTACTGGGCGGCTTAAATTTACACCTATGGTAGGGTGAGAGATAGTTTGATTGGGGAATTAAGCAGAGGGAATAATATAGGGATCAAACTGGAAAATAACGTTTATATATAATGATGGACGATGGCATTATAACAGAAAAATCAAGCATATTCTACCCAATTACAGTATCGAATCGTTCTCGAACTTGATCAATCACCATGTACCGTTTATCATGAATTCACTATGATTCGCAACAACAGACAAATCACCAGAGCCTTCTTTATCCTCGTCATCTGCGCCAGCCTATATGGCTACAGCTATGCCCTGCGCAACTGGCAAATTTCGGGGGAAAGTTTCGATGTAGTTAGCATCAGCGAAGACAGCGATTGGATCGACCTTGCCGCAACGTTAGGCGAAGAGGCGCTGCAACTCTTTTTAGGACTGACTTCGCCTAGCGAAGAACCATAGCATAAAAAACAGACTACAAGCTCACTATAAATTCACTATAAATTCACTATAAACAAAAAAGTCGTGACGGTTGTTCATAACCGTCACGACTTTTTTGTTTATTGACTTATCCCTCTACGAGCGTGACCCACGTCGAGTCGGATCCGGATCATACGGACAGTAGCGATTGTTGCGTACTTCGTTGAAATAATCGCACAAGAAGATATACGCCGGGCGGAACTTTGGCCCCTCTAAACTTGGATCCATAATTGCCCACCAATATTGCTCTTCATCTTCGGGGTTGCCATCGTTTAGCCAATCGGTATTGGGCATTGTCAATAAACTCATCAGCCCAATCCACTCGGACCAGTTTGCCGCCGCAAATTGGTACGCTCGTGTCAAATATTGCGCCTGCAACAGCGCATCGATCCCTGCGTCGGCACCGTGCCACTTGTATGACTCATTCACCGGATCGTACGTCCAGCCAAACTCTAGTAGCACAATCTTCTTGTCTGCATCGCCATTCGTTACCATAATCTGGCGGATGTCCTCAACACGACGGAACGAGAAGAAGCGCCACCCACCATACTTATCGTTCGCCGCAGCCTCGGCTGGATCTAGCTCAGGTGGGGCGGCAAAGCCCGACCCATGGACGCCCAACATGTCGAAGTAACCGTCACTATTGCCGCCCATTGCCGTATACATCTGACTGTAAAATTTGTCATCGGGCATGGCAACTTCATTGTCTGTGCCAGTTGGGGCCATGCCTGCGCTGATCACAATTGCGTTGGGGTTACCACGCTTAATCGCAGCGTATGCCTTCTGCAAAAAGGCCACATACTGCGCGGGGTTTGGTGGATTCTCTCCCCATTCACGCGCCAAGTTTGGTTCGTTCCAAATTTGGTAGGCCTGAATACAGCCCACCGCACCAACCGCACAATTATAGCGCTTGGCCAATGCCTCGGCATAGCTTGCAAAACTATCTGCGTTAGCCGGTGGTGGCCCTGCCCAAAAATTTGTCAATTCAGGATCAGTACTTAAACGTGCCAGCAAACGTAGGTCATGTTCATGCGCCTGACGCACAACTCGATCCGCAACAGACCAATCATATTGACCTGGTCCTCGTCCTTCGATTGTCTCCCAGGCAAACGAGTGCTTTACCCAGTCGAACCCCGCATCCTGCATCAACTTAAGATCGCGATCCGCGGTCTCTTCGCGCCACCATAAGAAAGCCTGCGCACCAAAAGCTGGGCTCCGCATCGTGGCGGAAAGAAACGCCTTGGGTGCAGCTGCTGCGGTGGGCGAAACGGCCGCTACCTCGTCGGGAACGGATGTTGCAGCCGGTGCAGCGGTTGGTGCCGCGACAACATCCTGCGCTGCGGTGGGTTCTGCATCCGTCACAGACTCTGCGGGTTGCGCGGCCCCCGACATCTCCATAAATTCTATAAAACCCCAGCCAATCGCCGTGCCATCTTGCGACAGCAGCGCCCATTCTCCATCGCTGCTCAGCGCATCCACATCAAAAGACTCGCCCACAAGTGCCAAGCGCAACACATCCGCCGTGGTATTTGGATCGCGCCGAATATTGAGAGAATCAGCGGAGATTTGGGCATTGGTGGGAATTGTATCGCTTGTGCTTGGCGTCTCGTCGTCCGTATCTGTGGCGGGGTCGGGAGTTGCTTCCGCTGCGGGGTTTGCCGCGGATTCGGCCTCTACAGGTTCGGCTGTAGCGGCTTCGGTCGTATCTGGCGAATTGGTGCCACCAGCAAAGGCGGTTTCGCCCACGAGTGTTGGTGTCTTAGTTGGCGTGGGTTCGGGCGCGTTACCGCTCGATCCACAAGCTGCTATCATCAACGCACTCACGATGAGGCAAAGCAGTAGAGAGAGTCGTTTGGTTGGTAAAAACATATATTGCTCCATGGTACTTTTAGGGTTAGGTTTTTATTAACAAGAACATGTCGCTCATATGGGCGGCAAAACGAAATTGCGCCATTCATTCTCTGAAGATATGGGTAATTTTAGCCGCATATCGATATGAGCCAAAGATCTAAGGGCGCACTCTCGCGATCGCCCGCCACGATTATTTTGCCATTGCGCGCAATGCATTGTACACCGGCAACGGCGAATAGTCATTGCGCACAATACCCCATTGCGCTTTTTCGGTGCCATTGGCTACCACGCGGAAGTTCAGGTTCCACAAAAATGCGGGGCCAACCCAGCCCCAGCCGCGCATCATTTGGTACGCTTCAACCGTCCAATTTTTCTGCTCTTCCAGCGAGTTGTCATTCGCATAGGCATAACGTGGATCAAATGCGCCATCCGCTGCCCAGCCAAATTCGGTTACCCAAATGCGCTTCCCCGAATCGCCATAGACCTGCATAATGTTGCGATAGCCTTCCATGGTGCTGCGGAAGCTCCACGAGTGATGGGGGTTGTCGCAGGCTCCGTTGAATTCGTTGCCCGTCTGCTGAATCATGGCGCAGGCTTGATCCCACGTTGTGTTGGGTGGCACATTGTAGCCGCTTGGGTGTGCGCCGATGGCGTCGGCATAGCTTGCTACCCCATTTTGATACATCATCTCTAGATATTGAAAATCGTCCATGGCAAAATTACCGTTTGGCCCAGTTGGCGTCAACGCCCCAGTGACCACAATCATCGATGGACAGGCGGCCTTGATACTGTTATAGGAGGCTCGCAGCAAGTTAACGTACTCGACCGGGTTCAGCGGTTTGTTGCCCCACTCGTAATGCAGGTTCTGCTCGTTCCATACTTCAATTGCTTTCATTGATGTACCACAAAAATCACCCGCTATTCGACCGACAAAGTTCGCCATGGTTTGCGGATCCGCCGGTGGGCCGCCAACGCTCCCGTCGAAGCCTGGTTCGCGCGCCCAATCGGGTGCATTCACAACGCTAAAGAGCACGCTTATGTTCCGGCCGCCTGCTGCGTCGACAATGCGCCGTAATTCGCTAAAATCTAGCGCGCCGGGGCTGCCTTCAAACTCGCGCCATTGCACCTGCTGTTTAATCCAATCAAATCCTAGATCAGACGTCGCCTGCATCGCTTGGCCAATCCCGCCGCCGAGCATGTGTGCTTGAATGCCATAGCCAAAAAAACCGGGTGCTGCTGGATACGAGGCTGCTGCAACAACTGGTGCGGGCGGTGGCGCAGTCGCTGGAGGTGGGGGCGGTGCAGTCGGTGGCGGTGGGGGTGGTGCAGTCGATGGAGGTGCAGTAGGAGGTGGCGGTTGAACTGTTGGTGGAGCGGTTGGTGGTGGGATTTGAGTCGGAAGAGGAGTGGGTGGTAAAAGAGTAGGGGAGGGAAGCGTGGGGGGCTGAAGTGTTGCTGGTGGCGGAACGGGCGTTGCACTGACAATGTTGGGTGCGTTTGCTAACGGCGGGTCTGCTAGTGGAGGGTCTGTAGTTGCGGGTGGAACCCGGACAAAAGCGTCCGGGCTCACCTCTGCAAGCGGTTGGTCCACCGATGACGATGGTCCCGAGCGAATCGGGATGTTGTCGAGCACCCCGATTGCGTCGACAACGTTACCGTCTATCCAGACGAGGTCATTGATGCCGGGCACCCGAAGCTGATACCAATCACGTGTGCCGCTGATGGCTTGAATCTCATACGCCTGCCCAGGGGTGGCTGTGGCAACCGCTGGAAAGTTTTCACCGGGGCCAATGCGTAACGGTATAGAGTTTTGTCCGGTCACAACGTAGGGATTGTCTGCATTTTGCAATCCAACTAGTCTACTGGCTGCAATTAGATTGTTCCCTGCGCTGCTGTTGCTAGATGAGGATTGCGTGGTGCCTTGCGAGCCAACCTGTGCTGCCTTGGTAAAGCTGGCTGCGACCCACCCCTGCGGGATTTTATACCAATCTGCCTGCGACTCTGATGGGAAATATTGAACCACCGTGCCGCTGGGCAATTTGGTCACAATGGCGGCAGAAGAATTTGGCTCTTCGCGCACGTTTAGATTATTTGCCCCACTATCAATTTCTATGTAATAAATAGGCTCCGTCGTTGCGACAGGGGCTGTGGCAGTTGCATTACCCACCGTTGTAACAGCAGACGCTGTCGCATCCGCAACCGTTGTTACGGCACCGACTGTTGTTTCACCGACTGTTGTTTCACCGACTGTTATCTCATCGCCTGTAGTTTCATCACCTGTGTCCTCGGTTAATGAATCACCCTGAACGGCCAGAATATCGCCAATCGTCATGGTGGCAGATGATTCAGCCTCCATAGATTCGTCGTCCATAGATTCGTCGTCCATGGCCTCGTCGTCTAGTAGATCTCCAACAGTTACGACGGAGGCCTCATCATCCATGGCCTCGTCATCTGTGGCTTCGTCATCCGTGGCTTCGTCATCCATGGCTTCGTCATCCATAGATTCATCATCTATGGCTTCGTCGTCCATGGCTTCATCGTCTCTAGATTCGTCATCCACAGATTCATCATCCATAGATTCGTCGTCCATAGATTCGTCACCCATAGATTCGTCGTCCATAGATTCGTCGTCCATGGTTTCGTCGTCCATAGATTCGTCGTCCATAGATTCGTCGTCCATAGATTCATCGTCAGGTACAGTCGTTGCGCTCACTGCATCAATGATCGATGGGGCTGTAGACTCGTCATCCATGGCTTCGTCATCCATAGATTCGCTGTCCATGGATTCGCTGTCCATAGCCGACTCTTCTGTTGCAATTTCAACCACAACAGGTTCAGCGGGGGCAGCAGCCTCTTCTTGCTCTTCCGTTGGTGAAACGGCTTCTTGCTGACCATCCTGATTGGGCACAACAACAGGTTGCGGCAGCGAACATCCGCTCACGACAAGCAGCATGATCGTGCAAAGGCTCCATATAATTAATGGTGGATATTTTGAGCTATTTTTGGGTTTATACATGGTTCCTCTAGGTTTTGGGATTAGGTCTCGTGTCAGAAAAATTGGAGGGTGGTTGGGTAAGGCGGTGATTCAGTGAACAGTAAGTAGTGAACAGTAATAGCCGAGAGATCGGCTATTACTGTTCACTACTTACTTGCTTTTTTAGTTGTTTTTACTGACTCTTCTATTTCGGCATATCGCGCAGCGAATTGTACACGGGCAGCGGATTCCACCCGTTATCGACAATGCCCCACTGCGCTTTTTCTGTTCCATCCGCTACAACGCGGAAGTTTAAATTCCACAGGAAAGCAGGACCAACCCAACCCCAGCTTTTCATCATCTGGTAGGCTTCAACGGTCCACTGTGCTTGCTCCTCAAACGAATTATCGTTGGCATATGCATAGCGATTATCAAATGCGCCACCGGCAGCCCAACCAAATTCAGTTGGCCAAATGCGCTTGTTCGATGCACCGTATAAGTTTGCACGTTGGCGATAGCCTTCCATCGTGCTGCGGAAACTCCACGAATGGTGTGGCGAATCACAAGCGCCATTAAAGCTGTTGCCCGAGACCTGAATCGCGGCACATGCTTCTTCCGCAGTTTTACTTGGCGGCACGTTATAGCCACTTGGATGCGCCCCAATCGCGTCAGCATAGTTTGCCATACCCGCTTTGAGCATTTCATCCATATATTGGAAATCATCCATCGCCAAGTTGCCGTTCGAACCAGCAGGCGTCAACGCACCGCTAACAACCGTCATCGATGGGCACGCGGCTTTAATCGACGCGTACGATGCTTTGAGTAGCTCTACATATTCACCTGGGTTGAGCGGCTTATTGCCCCACTCATAATGTAGGTTCTGCTCGTTCCAAACTTCTATCGCCTTGACCGACGAGCCACAATATTTGGCCGCAAGCTTGCCGTTGAAGCTGGCAAATGTCGCTGGATCCGCTGGTGGACCACCCACGCTGCCATCAAAGCCAGCTTCACGCGCCCAAGGAGGCGCGTTCACCACGCTAAAGAGAAGTTTGATACCCGAGTTGTTCGCTGCGTTAACAATTCCTTCTAGCGCACCAAAATCGGGGTTCCCTTGATTTGACTCAAAAACCTTCCATTCAACCTGCTGTTTGATCCAGTTGAAATTCATGCCCTTCGTCATTTCCATGACCTTGTTTTCGTTATTAGCATGAACCATATGCGCCTGAACGCCATAACCAAAGCCTTGCCCAATAGAAGGTGGTGGGGCTGCAACTACAGGTGCTGGAACAGCCGTTGCAGGTGCAGGTGCGGCAGCGCTAGGTGCTTGTGCTCCTGCGGCTGGCTGATTCGGGTTGCGTCCTGCCGCAATATCTGCGTAGTATTGGGCCTGTTGGGGCGTAAGCGTTGCAGTAGGTGGAGGTGCTGCCACTACAGCAGGAGCTGCAGCGGGCGGTGCAATGGCTGCTGCAAACACCTGTTGTGCTGGTGCTGCTACTGGCAACGATGGAATATCTGTTGCAACGCGCACTGATTGGGTATCTCCGCTGGTTTGCACAAACGAATCAATTACCCAACCCGAGATGCCGTCAATGTCGACCTCCCACCATTCACCGCTTGAATCTTTCCCAGTAATCTCATAATCGTTCCCCGGCGTAATCTGCCCAAGAATTGTGTAGCCAAGACCGGGACCACCGCGTACGTTCAACAGATCATCTGGCGAAAGGATGACCTTCGCAGAAGACGCTAAAGAAACGGCATTGGCAGAGCTACTGCTCGCATTAGCTCCAGTGGCTGCACTGCTTGCCGCGCTGCCCTCTGATTTACTCTCTGCTGAGCTGCTAGATACTGAATTACCAGATGTCGTAGAAGCGGCTCGGACTGCGCTACTGACAGCAGATGCAGCACCTCTGCCAGATAAAATACTGGCCAGCGAATGAGAAGTAGCAGGAAGAAGTGATGCCCCTGCACTATTTAAAACCGTTGCTTTGACCTCCATTCCATCCATATCGTCTGGTTTAGCAAAAGCCAAGCTTGAACTACCAATCGGCCCGATAGTTTGCTCGACCCGGTCACCATCGCTATCAAAAAGTGCTAGCGCAACGCTCAACTCACTTTGGAATCCAGTAAGTGGCTCGCCCTGCTGATACTTAAGCACTACATCCCAAATAGCTGGATCAACGTCCGTGCTTTCTGGCGTGTGTAGACTAATCTTGCGAATGTTGTACCGTTGCAGCATATCGATCTTACGTGCAATGCTGTTTGCGCTTTCAAGATAGACCGTTCGTGTTTGCCCCTGAGCATCTGTATACTGATACGAATACATGCCGAGCGTTTCATTCCACGTAACCTGATCCGAATTATCTAGCGCCAACTCAAGATTATTATCGCTGCCCTCATTTTTGATTTCGCTTGTAAGAGGTTTTAGCGCTTCTGAATAACCTTTTAATATTAGATAATTGTCAGCCGTTTTCTCTACAGATTGAGTCGGAAACTCGATCTGAATCTTGCGTCGATCAACCTCGCTAACGGCAAAGCGCAGCAATGCTTCCATGCTGCCACCGGGCTGATATGCTAGCGGATCTTCCGGCGCAGGAATAATAATCGTATCTGCCACAGCACCAAGCGCACGCCAATCATGTCCTTGCGTATTCCATAACTCGGCAGATATTTGCTGTGGCTCTTCAACACGAACTACAAGCAAACGACCTTCTGAATGTAGCTCTTCGCTCAAGCGTCTAATGAAGTTGGCATAATCTGCAATCGCGCTCGGCACAGCATCAATACCACGATAGTCGATGACGACACCTGGGTAATTATTTTCTGGTGCGATAACCGTTGCTTTAATACGAGCAATCTGATTTTCGATTTCGCCCAGCGAATTAAGCAACATATTGTTGATTAAATCCGTACGGACCGCCGGTTGCCACGACGGGCCTTCCCAGTTGCGCAGAACGGGCATCGTTTTGCCACCGTTGTTCACAGGCGCATACCCACCGGGCAGCAGCGAATCCAATGCTCCATCGCCACGCAAAATAAGGCCGGGCGCAAATTCATTTGCTACCGCAGCACGTGCTGGTTCGGGTAGCACCGTTTTCATTTCAAGCGATGCGGCTACTTCGGCAAATGGTGGATTTGTCTGCATGACCATAAATGACTCGGGCACAAAATTTAGCCGAGCTTCAATCATGTCTATGTCAGGAAAGATCATATTGGGCAGATGTTGCCAAACACCATTCGCCCACATGTAGAGCGCCAGTGTCTCATAGGGCAGACTATCATTAGGTATTGGCACTTCAAGAATTGCCGAATTTGGTCTGTTGCCGCTCACCGAAACAGCGTAAAATGGACTTTTGGGCGTCAGATGATTGGGTAAGTTTTCATACGCTTCCCGATACTCTCCGCGCGTTTCAATAAAGTCCACCTGCGGCAAACTGTCAAGATTAACAGAGAATGCCGATTCGACATCTTCGGCTGCAAAGAGAAGGCGCGTCCCATCTGGATCGGCGACAATTCCCCCATTGGTGTCTATTCTGGTAGACGAGAAAGAATCGAGCCTATCAAACAAACTGATAGGTGGAAACCACAGTGCTGCCAACAATAACGGGATTGTAAGCAGCGAAAAGATACACCCCATAGGGCCTTCTACTGTGCGACTAAGGCGTGACCAAAGTGATGGAGATGGATCTTCGTAAGGCGATAGCATAAGCTTTTGAACTCCTTGGGTAGAATAGCGAAGAATCTAGGTGGTATGCCACTACTCAAATTTTTAGTATAGAATAAAGTACAAATTAAGAAAATTAGGTTGAATGCTGTCACAAATAAGCAAGAGCGTACACCCTCAAACTATACGCATACCTTAATATCGATTCTAAGACGGCCTGTATATTAGCATAGAGAGACGGAACCGAAAAAATCATCCAAGCGCGGAAAACGCGGAGTTTCGTACAGTTAAAACGAATAAATTTCGCTTTTTGAATGCATAAGCATATACTATATATTATTATGGAAATGAATCTTGAGTATCCACAACCGATTCGTAAACGCCGCCGTTCACGGTTAGAACCGATATTATTACTGACGTTTATAATTTGTCTATTCATCGGTCTTGGCGCGCTTGCAACCGGCATTTGGCTCAACAACAGCGCACCGCTACGCGTCACCCAATCTACGATATCAACCATTCGCGTATCGCGTATTAAACCGCGGCTGGCCCTGCAACAGCTTGCTGGCGATCCCGCTACCCCACTGGCCTATCAGGCATTAGAGGCCGGCGAGCTTGAAACCACTCTCTCCATCATCTCATTTGATCCGCAAATCGAGGGCCGCGAGCGAGCATCGCTTTACCATCGGCTTGCCCGACGTACCGAAGAAATGAATATAGAGTACGAATCGATTCCTCTCTATGAGACCATGCGTTCCATTGCAGTGCTAGATCCTTCGCTGACGACTACCGAACGACTTCAGTTACTCATTGGCAGTGCGCAGGGACTTCTTGCAGCTGAACAACTCGAAAGCGCCCTCGATTCGGCGCAGCAAGCGAAGCTCGTGGCTACCCAAGCGCCAGACATGTTGCCAGCACTGCGCAGCCGCTACTTTCAAACATTGCTGCCGCTTGCCCGAAAGCTCGACGATGAACTATTTTTACAGCAAATCGAAGAATTTGACCGCAATCCATTTGTAACACCATCTGGTCAGGTGCTGCCGCTGAAACTAAACCAACTTGGCGCACCCATTCAATATCCACCCGAAGTGACCGATGCAATCAACGTGCGTCAGCAAGCGAGTCGACAGCTCATTGCACGGCTAACAGACGATCCGCAATCGTTGACTGCCGCACAGTCGAATCGGCTGCCCGAACAACAGGCGCTATCCAATGCGCTCTTTCAGGAAGATGCCGCCAGAACCGCACACTTTCAAGCGGCAATGGGCGGTGCGCTTTCGCTACAGCAGCAATTTACCCTTTTAGAAGAGAGACAGCGCTGGCTGGCACTAAAGATTAGAACGGCGCAGCGCGGCTTTGGTCTGCCATTTGTAACCGCATGGGAAGGGGAGCAACCACGCATTTTAGAGGAGCTTTCCGGCGTGACCCAAAACATTGGCCCCGCTATCGAGGCTTTGATGAACCTAGAAGCATTGCCCCAAACAAAATCTGCCCTTCGTGTAGAAAAACTAATGCATTTGGCACTACAGGCAGAATTAGGGCTCTACCCTAATGCACCCATCTCGCAATTTCGAACGGATATACGCTTTGCGCAAGAAGAAGCCCAAAAGCAAGGCGTTTCACTTGCACTACCCGTCTACTTCGACACAACTCGCACGCCAGCGGGATATCGCATTGTAGATGCAACTGAGCAGTAATTTGTTGGCAAGCATCCTACTTTGGACTAATTCTGTCAGATTTATTGGGAATACCACTTGTTCAAAAAATAGAGGATTTGAACTATGGAGGCCCGACATATCGCGCCCCGACATATCGCGCCCCTACTTCCGAACTCTTAATTTAACGGGTGTGACGCTTACCCCTCCCCTAACGCATTCTGTATCTCTTCCAATCGTTCACGTAAAGCGCGCCTTTCCTCGGGGCGCAACGTCTTGGGGTTTTGCGCAAGCTGCTCCAATTGACGGACGGATTTTGCCGCGAGTGTTAGCGCTTCGGGCAGTTGGCTTTTACTACGACGTAGCAGATCATATGCATGTTCGAACAGACCGGCATTGCGTGCCTGTTCCGCCGCAAATTCAACCTCGCCCAACTGTTCCCATGCAATCGATGCTTCTTCGGCTTTACCATGATAACCGAGAATAAACGCTTCAAAGCGTGCGATAGAGTCATTTAACTTCGTATCAGCTGCTTGATTATTCTCCGCGTGATTATTCTCCGCAATATTTTGCCCAGTTGTCTGCTCAGTCACTTGATCTGTGGCTTGCTCATTTACTTGGTCGACCACCATCTCGACGCGATTTTCAAGCTCCCATAATTGCTCATCAAACTCGGGGTACTCCAACTCAACAGTCGCTGCACCATTGATCCACTGATCCGCGGTTACTGCCCATAAATAATATAGCGCAACATGGTCATTCAAATTTGCAAAGGCCTCGGCAATCCAGCGCCGCGGGAAGAGATAAAATTCTCGCCGCACACGCATCTCTTCGGATAATTCAGCGGGTAATTCAGCAGATAGTTCAGCGCCCGTCTTCCCGTTATCGCTAGTGTCGTTATCGGTAGTGTCAATATCACCTGCACGCTCATCTTCATCTACGCTTTCTGCATCAAACTTTGCCGCAAAATCAGTAATGAACTGAGGCGTGGCTCTAGCAGCCTGCTCATCGGCGTGAACCGTGGCGGTGCTGTCGCGAACATTCTTCTCATCATGACTGCTGCTGAGAATAGCAACCTTTTCCGCTTCGACAAATGTTAGATATCGCCGGGTCGCTTCGAGCAATTCGCGCACTTTTGTAGCCGAAAGACGCGGCCTGTGGGCGGTATTTTTCTGCGTTGATGTAGGGGGAATTAGGCTGTACCGATGGGATGCGGTCTGAAGTGCCTTTGCATAATGGGGTGCATAGGCGGTGGTGGCGCTGGCAGATCGATCAAGCAGTTCGATTGCTTGGATAATCACCTCATCTGTAATAGCTGTACCCACCCCATCAGCGGTTGATTTGTTTACATCGGTAAGCTGATAGGCCCACTGACGACAGATTCGCGCGATGGTTTGTTCGATACTTTGGCGCAACGTTTGTTCGTCAACCGCTCTAATTAACTTTAGCGCGTCTTCGGCATTTTGCAGAGCAATATTATAGGTATGGCTATTGGCCCACCCTTTTGCCTGCGTGTGCAGCGTGCGAGCTTGGGCTAAAATTTGCGCACTGATGTCACGCCGTTGTTCATTCACGCTCTCCAAGAGCAGCGGGTCGCCATGCTCTACCGCGAATGCATGAGCCTGACGGTTGCGATCATACGCGGCGGGCCAGTCGTCTTTTGCAAAGAGTGTCGATGCTTCTTGCATGTACAGGTTAATGTGTTGCTCTTGCGTTTCGCGCTGGAGCGCGCTGTCGCCCAAGTGCAAAGCTTGTTCATATGCCCGACGATTTCGGCGATATGCCTGCTGCCAGCGGCCACGTTCTGCTAAATCCTCTACTTCGTCAAGATATCCCTCAATGACCTCAAGCTCAGCCATTTCTTCGGTGCGCAGGGTATCCATTAGATCATCCCACCCTATGGCGAGTAGACCACCCCCCACGCTATTTGCTTGATCATGCACGTTGGTTGCGGCGTTGATGCCAAGTTCGGTTAATACTGGTGCATCCATTGGCTCTAGCAGCACAAGGCGCGCTGTGGATCGGCTGAGCGCGACGCGCAATTCGTCAAAAATACGGCGCGCTTCGTAGCGTGGAATGTTTCCTTCATCCCTGTTTTCACTGAGCTGTATTGCGCGTTCGTAGGCGGCGTTTAGCCCGTAGATGATGACGGTCGCTCGCTCTAGCCCCTTAATTTCGCGTGATAAAAAGAGTATGTCGTCGGCAACGGTGCGGATCTGCTGGGGCAGCGAGTTTCGTAATGTTTCGGTCATGTCGATGAGGACGCGACCAGGCTTGTCGGTTAGCTCATCAATTAGCGCCTGCCAATCTGGCCCGCTACCAGGATAAAAGTTCGTTAATAATGAGCCCTGGCCTTGAACGCGCGAGTTGCTTGAATCTGCATCTATATCGCTGGCGGCATTGCGTGTGATTGTATAGGTTGCATCGGTGGGGGTTGGTGCTTGCCAGTTTGGCGAGAAGCAAAGCAGTACCTGGCCAGCGCTTTCATATTGGTATTCGGTCGCGATGGAGGCATCGACAAATGAGTCGCTACGAGCACTTGGGCGGTGGGTTTTAGGCAGGTGGCGATAGAAGCGCCACGAATTCTCGATGATTTGCGCAAGCAATCGCGGCGCGCGGCGCTGGTGCTGAAATTCGTATTCTACGGGGTAGCGGTTAAGCTGTTTACTGAGCAGATCTTTTGTAATGCCCCAATCAAACCCTGTGGGCTGCACGATCTGCGATTCGTCGCCCGCTATGGTAAAAAAGAAAGGTGCTGCAAAATATTTTGTATTGGCTGTTTGAAATCCATCATTCTGCGCGGTACCATTTTTGAGCGCAGCACGCGCTAATTCTCCTAGAAATGCGAGCTGAATCAATGTGAAATCTTGAACTTCGTCTACAATGATTGCGTTTAAGTTTTTGAGCCAGCTTGGGTGCTTTGCGCCAACGGATATTAGGCTCAATGCGTTTCGGGCCGAAGTCTGTTCCACAAAAAAGCGGGTGGATGCGGCGTGTTCGGAAATTTTAAAGGCGATTTCTGCGGCATCTTCTTCGATTTTTCGACTTTTGGCATAATTTGCCAGCACCTGACCGGGTATGCGATTTGCTTCTATTGAAAATGGATAATGTTCGGGAAAGTTTTTGCCCACTAGGTGCGCGCGTACCTCTGTGTAGAGAGTTTGGGGGTACCGTTTCCAGGGGCCAAGCGCAGATGAATTTTTTGCGTTTAGAAATTGATAGAAGTCGGTTAGCGCGCTGAAGGGTTCTATATAGCTCGACATGCCCGTGATTTCACTCTGTAGTTCGCTGAGAGTTAGGACACGTACGCGCTTTGCAATTTTTTCATCTTGTGCTTGTAAAAAGTCATTTGCGGCGCGTTTTAGACGCGATGTATAGGTAATGTAAAGGATATCTCCATCAGGAATGCTATCTTCTCTATTAGAGTTTCCGACACGGATCTGCTGGGTAAGATCGCGCACCAAATAGTAGAGCGAAACTGTTTTTCCACTGCCGGGTAATCCTTTAACGGTAGAGAAGATGACTGGACGATTAAATGCGTAATTTTCTGTGTGCTCAGAGATCTGGGGCGATAGATGCTCCGGCCCACCGGCTAGCAGTTCGACAATTTGCCACTGCTCGTCAAACCGTGGATCTAACTCTGCGACGGGAAGTTTGTCATAATCATCCAACGTTCCAACAAGGATTGGTGCGCTGTTCTGGTCGTGATGGCGGATGGAGTGAATGAGGATGGCGCGATCTTGCCCTTTTGTGCCCGATATTTTGCTCTCGCTGTAGGGGATCCACCACATGTAGAAGTGGTTTCCCTGCACAGGTGTACGCCGCCAGCGGATATCAAAACCGATGGTGCTTTTTACGCTTGGCGTCCGTCCACGGATGCCTAAAAGAACCTGCGACCACAGCGCTTTCTGACGAATGGTGCTAGGTAGGTTGCGTACGCTTCTTTCATATCCTTTGTGTTTGAAAAGTTGGTAGCCTGCCATATTTAAATTATAACATGCTTATTTACGCCATACAATCGTCTGTTATTATGTTAGTGTAAATCAAAATTAGTTTCTTTCTCTTAATCATTAGGTTTTTTGTCCATCATTTGTTATATTATCAATATTACCCTCTTCCCCCATTTTATTCAGCAACAACATCGACAATAGCTGCTAATCGGCATAACTCGCTGATTAGATATAGCTTATATCCCATAGCATTACAACAATAGTCATTTTTATTTGAAGTGAGACCATTCATTAAAATTTGGACAGCCCACCAAATCTGAAAGAAGTTCGGAAACTTTTGTACTCAGATTGCTCAGACGCACTCCGGTTCGGCTGTAGGATGGTCAAGAAAAATATTAGAAAATAAAATATAGTTTAGGGGAAATTATTTCTCTGAGGAACTATTGTAAATTTTTCAGGAGTATAGGTAAATATGGCACCAAACATATATACCCGAGTGGTTGACGCTATATCTGAATGGTTAGGTGTTTTTGCCGAGCTATTGATTCTGTCAGCGGTTGCAATTGGTTTTTATAATGTGGTTGCCCGTTATTTGGCTAAATATGGCGAGCCCCTAAGTATTTTTATCAATGAGTATACGGGATTGTCGCTGCAGCCCGATATGCTAAATCGGCTCTCGTCAAATGTGTTTATCGAGCTACAGTGGTATCTGTTTTCGTTAGTTTTCTTCCTCGGGTTTTCGTACATTCTTAAAAATGGGATTAACGTACGTGTAGATTTTCTTTATACTAACTTTACTGCAAAACGTAAAGCGCTAATCGATATAGTTGGGCACGTTCTTTTTTTGATTCCATTTTGTGTGATTAGCACGTGGATTTCAATTAGCCCAGTAAGAAGATCGTGGGCGCAGTGGGAGATGTCACCTGACCCTGGTGGTCTGCCGCGTGCACCGCTTAAAGCCATGCTGATTTTCTCTTTTGGGTTACTTGTATTACAAGCCATTGCCGAGGTAATGAAATTATGGGCCGTTTATAGAGGAAATGCAGATCCATCTATTGCTGGATTAGATGCGGATGCACCGATCCGAATTGAGTAAAACTAAACAGATATAAGGGGTATTTGAATAAATACACTGGACTGAGGAAAAAACCGATGGTTTTTGAGATTTTGGCAATATTGATGTTCTTTGTTTTTTTTGTAATGATTTTATATGGCTATCCAGTCGCATTTTCATTTGCAGGCTCTGCGCTAGTATTTATGGCAATCGGACTGTTTCTGTCGTGGGTTGGTGTTGAGTCGGAGACAGTTAACTTTACAAACACGCGTTTTCTGCGGACGCTGCCAAGTCGCTGGTTCGGATACATGTCCGACTTTACTTTGTTGGCAATTATCTACTTTGTTTTTATGGGTGCAATCTTCGAAAAATCGGGATTGGCTGAACGCTTATTAGAAACTGTTGGCATCTTGCTTGGTGGGTTGCCTGGCGGCTTGGCGCTAACAGTTGTACTTGTGGGGACAATGCTGGCTGCGGCGACAGGTGTGGTTGCAGCAACGGTTATTGTTATGGGCATCTTGTCGCTGCCGATCATGGTTAAATATGGCTATGATCATCAACTGGCTACGGGGGTAATTACAGCATCGGGAACGATGGCTCAATTGCTGCCGCCCAGTTTGGTGCTAGTTGTTTTAAGCCAGCAAATTGGGGTGGGGGTTGGTCCGCTATTTGTGGGCGCGCTTATTCCAGGCTTAATTTTGTCTGGTCTCTATGCGCTTTATGTGCTCATTTTTGCGTGGATTTGGCCGCATAAGGCTCCACCACTACCACCAGAAGCACGTGAATTAAAGGGCTTTGCACTGGCACGAGAAACGCTCATTGCGGTTGTGCCACCTGTCCTGCTTATTTTTGCCGTATTGGGCAGCATCTTCTTTGGCATTGCTACCCCAACCGAAGCTGGTACGGTGGGTGCCGTTGGGGCGTGTTTCCTTACCATCCTAAATGGAAATATGAGCTGGAAACTGCTGCGCGATGCCGCGCGGTCAACGGGCAACATTACATCGCTGGTTATGATGATCCTTTTCTGTTCCACATTCTTTGGCCTAGTCTTTGATCAGCTTGGTGGACAGAAATATATTGCTGGCTTGTTGACAAATCTACCTGGCGGCTTCTGGGGCTTTGTAATCGTTGCAAATATTGCAATTTTCCTCCTTGGTATCAACCTAGAATTTATCGAAATTAGCTTTATTGCGATGCCTCTTTTTGTGCCAGCAATGGCCGATTTGGGCTTTACGCAAGCGGGTCTTGTCTGGTTTGGGGTCATGATGGCTATCAATCTAAATATGGCCTTTATTTCACCACCTGTTGGCTTTTCGCTCTTCTATCTGCAAAGTGTGGCCCCACCCGAAGTGAAAACGTCTGACATACATAAGGGGGCGTTGCCATTTATGGCATTGCAGGTGGTCGCTTTGCTGGTTGTCATCATATGGCCCGAGACTGTCACCTGGCTGGTCAATTACATGTCGGATCAACCACCACAAGATATTATCAACAAAGTTAGTATGCTTAACTGATGATCTAAAGTTAAGCATGATCTTAAAATAAAATGCCAATAAAAAGAGGCTATCTCGCAAACGAGATAGCCTCTTTTTATTGGAGAAACCCTGCGGTAGTTAGCTTAGCCGCGGGTACTATAGTTAAGATATTCTGCCTCAGCTAGATTGTGCCAAGCGCTAATTTCATCGCGGAATTTTGACCACTCTGCAAAGATAGAGGCAAAGTCAGCGTCTTCTGCGGCACGTTCATCATAGAGCTCAAAGGCTGCTTCTTCAGACGCCTGCATTACATCATCTGGGAAAGGAGCCAACGTCACATCGCTCTCCATCAGCGTAGCGAGTGCGGCTGGGTTCTTGGCATCGTAACGGGCCAACATAACGTGATTGGCTTCGGCGGCGGCAGCTTGTAAAATTGCCTGATATTCTTCGGGCAACCCATCATAGTCGGCCTTATTAATTTGAACCTCAAGTGATGGACCTGGCTCCCACCAACCTGGATAGTAATAGAAGCTGGCGGCCTGTTCGAAGCTCATCTTCAAATCGTCATATGGGCCAACCCATTCAGCTGCATCGATTGCACCTGTTTGCAGCGCTTGGAAGATTTCGCCACCGGGTAGTACCTGTACGTTGACGCCTAATCTGTCCATTACTTGTGCGCCCAGGCCAGGGATGCGCATCTTCAATCCTTCCATATCCGAAAGCGAGTTGATCTCTTTGTTGAACCAACCACCCATTTGCACGCCTGTGTTACCGGCTGGAAATTGAATGACGCCAAACTTCTCGGCATAAAATTCTTGCAACATGGTCAAACCGCCACCTTCATAAAGCCAAGCGTTTTGCTGGCGGGCATTAAAGCCAAAAGGCAACGCGGTCCCAAATGCCGTTACGGGGCTTTTACCAACATAGTAGTAGGATGCGGTGTGGCCGATCGGTACAGCACCATCTTCCACCGCTTGCAATACCTCTAATCCTGGAACGAGTTCTCCTGCGGCACGGGCTGTGATGTTAAATTTACCACCCGTCATGGCAGAAACACGTTCGGCCACTTCAACTGCACCACCAAAGATGGTGTCCAGCGACTGTGGCCAACTTGTTGCCATCTCCCAGCTAATTTCGGGTAAAGATTGGTTGCTTTCGACGGCTTGTGTTAGTTCGGCATCCGAAGCGGTGTTTGCACAGGCTGCGGCTAAGCCCATTACTGCACCACCAGCGGCTTTGGTTCCGAGTCCAGAAAGGAACTGTCTTCTGTTCATAGTACTTCCTCCTAAATCTTATGATTAATTGTGAAAAATAGAGTAATCGGGTATGGATAAACCAGAAAAATAACTATACGGTAACATACTGATAGTGATTTTCGGCCATTCTGTGCAGTGTATCATCCACGCTAAAAAATTGGATTATGTCCCATGTGTCAACCTTAAAATCAAGGACGGATGGAGCAGTAGTATATTTTTTAGAATGGTCTAAAAATAAACAAGTAGACAAACCTCTGCATCGTATACGCTTCCAAATAAATTCTATTTAGCCCTATAAAATGGGACAATAGAATTTTATCTTTTAGCAGCGAAAAGATCTACTGTTTAACAAAGGAGTTATGGATATGTTATACAATAGCAACTTGCCCGAAAACGAATGACATCTCATCATAATTTATTAGCGGGTGTTTCTAATCGATGAGTGTTTGACATGTGCTATGTCGAAGTACGTGGGGATATAGATTAATTTTAACAAATTAGAATCGTATCTGCTAATTTAGCGACGTATTCCAGTAATTGTCATTTATATTGACTATATTTATATTGACCATTGAGCAACTAATACAGGCAGTTCGCTAAGCGTTGCGATTGTTGCATCAGCTGTCACGTGCTCGGAGACCTGAGCGTTGTCATGGTCAACCTGTGCTGTGGTTGGCTGTAAAATTTGCACCGTAAGCGTGCCCAAGTCGAGCCCACCCTTTATGTCATGTATAAGGCTGTCTCCCACGATAATTACCTCGTAGGGCAAGACGTCCCAGCGTTCGAGCACCAACTGAAAGAGCTTCTCATCTGGCTTGCGATACTCTACACTAGCGCTAGCGATCACCACATCTAAAAAAGGTCGAAAACCCAAATAGTCAATCGTTCGCTGAAAGACGCGATCACAATTATAGTTTGCAACAAGGGCCAATTTATAGCCTTCTGCTTGAAGCATTTGAAGCAGATCAAGTGTACCGTCTAATGGAGTCCAGGCCGTCATCTCTGGTGCATAAAAGAGATCAACTGCCCGCTTTAGCACATCTGGATCCATCTGGCTGGCGGGATAGCCAAAGAATTGCAGCAGAAAGCTCATCGCATCGTCTGCTATATGTTCTTCCATCTCTTCTTCGGATTTTTCTTCCGAAAAGCGGCGTGCCTCCATTATATTTTGCCAAAAATTTTCGGGCAGCGTCATGCCAGTGGACCGCATATATTGCTCTGCCTGACGAGCACCTTCCTCTAGCAATTCTTCATGTGGACGTGTTAGTCGTGCTAGCGTATTGTCAAAATCAAAGATCACGCCGTGAACAAGCCGCTCATTTTCTGGCTCGCCTAGTTCGGGAAAAAAGTTCGACTCGAGTTCACGAAGCTCCGATGCATCAAGCGCTGCTGCATCCATCTCTTCTACATCTTCGTAGAGAGCGGTAGCGGCTTCTTCCTCTTTTGGTGGCCCAAATATGGCGTACTGCTCTTCAGACGTAAGCGAACGACCCTGAACACGCGCGCGAGCCAAAAACTGCTCCATTTCTTCTGGGGTCAGTGGCTCCATACCTGGGCGAATCTCAATCTCTCCCTCAATCTTATCAAGATTCTCTGGGGCTGTAGTTTTCTCTAGCTCTTCGCTATTTTCTGACATCAATGATGCTCTTGCGCTATACTGTGTATATACTTTATTACGTAATCTACTGTTTGCTCTGTCTATTGAATTAATATGGTGAACATTGTATCACATTTACCCTTAGATGCACTCTCCATCGGTGTAACGCTATTCTAAAAAATAAAATATACAGCATGGTTATAAGCTACTTCGGAAAACCGCTATAGTTGGTATAATTATTTCTCTGGAGCAGCCTAACTTGGTAATCCGTATAGTAAGTAAGAAAATACCTACTGGGTGAACTCTTATAAAAAGCTAGTGTGAATAAACGCTGCGTTGATTTGTTTTGTGATGAAACGCCTCTTTGTTTCTCAATGGCCTTAAGTAAAGCTCTAATCGGGTCTACTGTTCCCAACGGGAGCAGTGCGATTCCTTAGCCCGGTATCATAGATTCCTGTGAAAGCCGAATGACTACAGTGCGTTTTTGGCATCATAATAGATGTGGATCTCTTCGGCTGCAACAAAATTCTTGCAACCTTTTGACTCTTATAGCGTACTAATATACAAGAGTGTTGAAATATAATGAAGTATAATAAACAGCAGTAAATTACGACAAAAGGATCAAGGCAATCATAGTGTCTCTAGACGATAAAAAACGACCCGAAATTGAGATTAAGGTCGATAGTGAAATCGAAAAAGAAAAAAACACCGAGTTGCTGCAAGCTCTGGCTGAAGCAAAGCGCGTAACAGAAATTACGCGAAGTCAGGTGGATGAAGCCATGACCACCTTACAACGTAGAGAACTTGCTCAAGATTTGACTACAGACTCTTCTATAGACATGAATATAAATCGCGATGATCGGTTGATTGCACTACTTTGCTACGTGTTTCCGTTTATCATGTCCACAATTGTGTTGATTAGCAAAAGTAGCCAAAGTCGCTCTTTTCAAAAATATCATGCCGTGCAGGGGCTTGGCTTAGCCCTCGGTCTTGGCCTTTTGGGCACAGCCGTGGCCATGTTTGCATCACTGATAACTATCGGACTCCCTTTTATTGGCTTTATTATCGGCATACTACTGTTTTGCCTTAGCCCTATTGGTTTTGCGATGGGCGCATTGGCTCACCTTTATTATGGATTTCAAGCGTATAATGGAAAACGCTTTGCTATTCCAATTATTACGAGTTTTTTGAGAAATCAAGGCTGGCTTTAATCCTAAAGATTGAGCAGTAGGGCAAAATAATATACACAAAAAAGCAGCGGATTGAGATCCGCTGCTTTTTTGTGTATACCACTGAGTATATATTTGACTCAGCGATAAGGAGTATGATGCGCTGGTCACATATAGCTGGAAGGCCTAGATAAATGCTGAATAGCGTGTCACACTTCGGGTAACTTTCGGTATCTGCCTCGGTAATGAAGCGCATCCTGTCATTGATCCAAATTATTTTTCTCTCGACTCACTATGCTAAAATAGAACTGTGCAGAACAGTTCTGCGCAGAGGCATTAAGGATTACACTTAGTACATACAGCTTCAGGCTTATTTAAGCGCTCTTGGGATTACACTTTTAAGAACGATTTGCATCTACTCTTCGGAATTTACTATGCTGCTTGAACTTCATATTCGAAATTTCGCAATCATAGATGATCTTCAACTTACCTTTGGCGGCGGTCTCAACGTACTAACTGGCGAGACTGGCGCCGGTAAATCAATCATTATCGACGCGCTAGGATTGTTGCTTGGCGACCGCGCCACCGCAGATTGGGTGCGTGCAGGGAGCGAACGAGCCGAAATTGAAGCAACTTTTCGAATTCCTCTATCATCCGGGCTTGACACAAACGGTGCTGCTGGAGATGCCGCTTCTGTGCCAGCGATTGGCGAACTAACAGGACTTTCGCAACTGCCACGCGCGCTCGAAGCAGAGGGGCTTATCGATTCTGACAATCCAGAATTGATTATTCTTACGCGCGAAGTTCGGTTAACGGGTCGAAACCTATGCCGCATCAACGGACATTCGGTTAATGTGCAAATGTTGGGCGATGTCGCTAGCCTGTTGATCGACGTGCATGGTCAGGGTGAGCACCTCAATTTGCTGCGGCCAAAAACTCATGTTCACCTGCTGGATCGATATGCTGGACTTGTCCCGCTGCGGCGCGACGTTTCGGCGCTGGTTAGCAAGCTACGCAAAACTCGAACCGAACTGGAAAAGTTAAACCAAGATGCACGCACAATCGCGCAGCGGGTCGACATGCTTAGCTTTCAGCTTGAAGAAATCAACGAAGCTGCGCTGGCCCCGGATGAAGAAACGTCTTTGGCAAACGAGCGTCGCCGCCTTAGCAATGCTGAATCTTTAATGAAGCTGTCAAGCGCTGCTCAGCATATATTGACAGAAGGCGATAGCGACGGCAATCCAGCTGCACTGGATATGATCGGCGAGTCCATCAGTCAGCTCGAAAGGCTTGCGCGCATTGACCCGTCGATGGACCATAAACTGGTTGAGGGACAAAGTTTGTTGGAGCAATTTCTCGATCTCTCGCGAGATTTGCAAGATTATTCCGAGCAACTTGAGTTCAACCCGGATCGTCTTGCCGAGGTTGAAGAGCGGCTAGAGCTAATCGCCACGCTCAAGCGAAAATATGGCGATGACATTGAACAGGTACTTGCCTTTGGTGCTGCGGCCCAAGCCGAATTAGATACGCTTGGTAACTGGGAAGCAAAAACTACCGAGCTTGAAGAGCAGGAAGAAAAATTGTTGCGCTCTATTGGCAAGATTGCAGTAAAACTTAGTAAGAAAAGAAAAGCTGCTGGGAAGGTGCTAAGCCAGCAAATTGAGACTGAACTAGCCGAACTACGCATGGATCGCGCTCGCTTTGGTGCGGCGATTGAGCAAAGTGATGACGAGCGAGGTGTTTACGGCGCAAAGGAGAGTCGATTGGCATTCGATGCGACGGGAATCGATCAAGTCGAATTCATGATTAGCGCCAATCCTGGTGAGCCGCTAAAACCGATGGCGAAGGTGGCCTCTGGCGGCGAGACAGCGCGGCTCATGCTCGCGCTAAAAAGCGTGCTTGCCCATGCAGATGCCACACCCACATTGATTTTTGATGAAATTGACCAAGGGATCGGCGGACGCGTTGGTGCCGTTGTCGGCCAAAAGCTGTGGAATTTAACAGTTGCCACAGCGAGCAACTCATCTGATAGGAAAGAGGACACGACCGCTCAACATCAAGTTTTATGTATTACACATCTTCCACAACTCGCGGCATTTGGCGATCAACATTATACGGTGAAAAAACGAGTCTACACTGATAATGGTACAGAACGCACAGGAACAATAGTCGATCAATTAGCGGGCGAAGTGAGAATCGAGGAACTGATGCAGATGCTTGGTGCAACGACAAAAGCTGGTCGCCAATCGGTCGAAGAAATGATTGACGACGTTGCTCGCACTAAGTCACAAATAGCTAAATAATTTTTATAATAGTTCACTTAGTAAGCAAAAATCTACTCAAAGTGAGCACGTCCTTGTGCAGATCTATAACCAAAATTATTGGGAATACAGCCGCACGAGGGCCTGCTCAGTGGGCAGATAATCAGGCAAGGTGAATAGGTGCAAGTTTTTAATAACAGTGAACTTTCTGTGCAGTTGGCCCCATTTTATGTTTATTTTAGGGTTATGGGTAATAGTATACTCCCCATGTCGAATGTGGTGAACTCTGCCGATCACAGAAGATTTGATCGAACCAAGATACTCTGTGAGACTGTAAAAGTGCCGAAAACTTGAGAACCAATTTAACCGTAGCTTTCTGTAATAGATTAGCGTATGATGATAGTACCCTAAATGGATAGCATAGGTGTTTTCTTGGTCTAAGATATATAGGTTTACCTTATATTAGAATTAAGTTGAAAATGATACAATGGTCTGTCGCTATCTAAAAAGTGATGAACCGTTGTATTTTTTTTTCCAGTCATTTACCTGCCAAAGAAATATTGAATCCAATGCTCATATAAACAATTTTAGTCGCATATCAATAATGTGAGCCAAACCCAAAGAGTGATTTTGCCACCGCCGAATATAGCCTAAACAATGACCCAGACAATTTCACCTAAATTCAAAAAGTAACAATGACATATATAAAAAACATTTTTACTGAGAAAGAAGTAATACGACATAATCGACCTAGAAGCGATGCCTCAGCGGCCCCGAGAATTCTTATGCTCGTGGAAAATCAGGGATATCCTGATGATATTCGCGTGCGCCAAGAAGCAACCACTTTATCCGATACCGGATATCAAGTATCGGTTATCTGTCAACGTGTTGATGGACAACCCTTTACAGAAATCGTCAATGATGTTTATGTTTATCGCTATCCCGCACCAGTTGCAGCCGATAGCTTTCGTGGGTATCTGCTAGAGTATGGATATTCGCTAGTTGCCTCTTTTGTGCTTTCATTATATGTTGCCCTGCGTCATGGGATCAACGTAATTCATGCGCACAATCCACCTGATTTGTACGTGTTCATTGGCTTGTTTTATAAGCTGTTTGGCGTAAAATTCATCTTTGATCATCACGATCTTGCGCCGGAGAATTATTTTGCTCGCTTCCCCGATGGTGGTAATCAGACCGTTTATCGTGTATTAGTCTGGCTGGAGGCGCTCAGTTGCAAGGTGGCAGATCACGTTATTGCCACGAATGAGTCATATAAAGCGATTCAGGTCGAGCGTGCGCAGATCCCGGCTGAGCGCGTCACGGTTGTCCGTAATGGGCCAAACCTTGCTCGTTTGCATATTGTCGAGCCAGATCAAACGCTACAGAGCAGAGCCGCAACGTTGATTGGTTACATTGGTACGATGGGCCCACAGGATGGGCTAGATTATCTGCTGCGAATTGCGCACCATCTGATCCACGACTTAGGCCGCACCGATTTTTACTTTATTGTAATTGGAACCGGTAGCGAGTGGGAACGATTGCAAGTGATGCGTGACGAGTTAGGGTTAGAAGAGTATGTCTGGTTTACTGGTAAAGTTTCAGATGAAGAGCTGTGTCGCTATCTTTCTAGCGTTGATATCTGCGTATCGGTTGATCCGCACAATGATTTTACTGACCACTGTACGATGATCAAGATGATGGAATACATGACATTTGCTAAACCCATTGTAGCATTTGATCTAAAAGAACATCGCGTAACAGCTGAAAGAGCGGCCATTTACGTTTCGAACAATGATGAACTAGAGTTTGCTCGTGTGTTGACAATGTTGATGGATGATCCAAAAACGCGAGAGAAGATGGGTGCATTTGGCCGAAAGCGAGTGGAAACAGAGATTAACTGGGAAAATTCTGCCCGTGAACTTTTAGACGCATATGAAAAGGTATTGCCGCTTAATAAAGCTGAGGGTTTTGGTGTTGTTGCGAACTAACTCGCTTAATTTTGCTACCATATATTTTGCGAAAAAAGACAAATACTTCAAAGGATTTCCCGAATTGTGTGTACATGGCGTTAGATTACTTAGCCCAGCAAAGTCCCATTTTTTAGAATAGCATCGGTCTGTGATAGTAAAAGTAGTAGTTCTGTCAGGCTTGATGGGAAGCGGCGAAACAGTCAGTATGACAGGGAAAGGATAGCTCGGTGCGGACAGCCCATTCACAATAATTCTGACAGGAGTGATAAAAGTAGTAAGTCAACAAGAGGCTACCGATATGCAACATAGCATATTGGTGGCCTCTTTTATTTTGAAGCTTACCATATATCTTCTGAATTTTCTCAATATCTAGCGATTGGACAGAACCAACCTCCATTTATCGAGAAGATACCACTACTACATTTTAGCGATCTGTGTTTTGGCTAATTCAGCCCCTTCTTCTAAGAGCTGCTGCACCTGCTCATCACTCCGACTTTCTGAATAGATGCGCAACACAGGCTCCGTACCGCTTGGGCGAATTAACAGCCAGCTTTCATCTTCTAGGATAAATTTTACACCATCTTCATCACCCACATGCGTTATCGCTTGACCACCTAACAAATCGGGCGTAGCGTCTATCAAACTCTTTACAAGCGTAGCTTTATCAAACGGCGTAACGGGTTGATCGAGTCGCGCATAGCAGAAAGGGCCGACATCGTCAGCATCCATTAGCTCGGCCAAGAGCACTGCCAGCGTCTTCTGTCGAGCGGCAATCATCTCTACTAGCAATAGCCCCATAAGCAGCCCATCCCCTTCGGGAATATGGCCCAGAATGCTAATCCCGCCACTCTCTTCGCCCCCGATCAGTACCTGCTCGTTCATCATTAGATCGCTAATGTGGTTAAATCCAACGGGCGTTTCATGAATCGTAAGATTATAACGATCTGCCAGACGATTTAACATTTGCGTCGTGCTAACAGTCTTTACCACGCTTCCACTCAGCTTGCGGTCGTGGACGAGATATTCGAGCAACAGCGCCATAATGCAGTGCGGATCGATAAACCGCGGGTCGGAAAAGTGGTGACCTGGGTCAACCGCACCGATCCGATCCGCGTCACCATCTGTCGCCAAACCGATCTGATATTGTCCCGTCGCCATCTCATCGATCAAAGGTTGTAAATGTTTCCGTATCGGCTCCGGATGAATGCCATTAAAGCCAGGATTTGTCTCGCCCCGTATCTCTTTTACTTTACAGCCAGCTTGTTCAAGCAGATAGTGCAAATAGTAACGACCTGCTCCATACATGGCGTCGACCGCAACCGATAATTTTGCGTTGCGAATTGTGTCAAAGTTTACCAGCATGCGGATGTGCGCCTCATACTCCGGCAGCGGATCAAACTTAAGAACGATTCCTTGTTCTAGTGCAGTCTCTAGATTGAGCACACGCGGTTCGATTCCAGCATCTTCATGCGCCCGAATCCGACGCTCGATATCTTTCGAGTCTTCCGGGCTTGCGGATCCACCATACGCAGCTTTTAATTTGATGCCATTGTAGCGTGGTGGGTTATGGCTTGCCGTTAGCATGACGCCACCATCTGCGCCTTTTGTAACAATTGCATAGCTAACAATGGGTGTGGAGGCATCTCGTTTCGTCAGCCAAACTTGAATTCCATTTGCGGCAAAAACCTCTGCAATTACACCAGCATAGCGGTCGCTCAAAAAGCGGGTATCGTAGCCAATCACCATTGAATGTCCCGTTGCTTGTTCGCTCTTCTCAATAGTTTGCTCTGCAATAGCTTGCGCTACTTTGCGTACGTTATCGAAAGTAAACTCTTCGCTAATAACCGCCCGCCAGCCATCTGTGCCAAATTTTATGGTCATTAATTCAGTAACTCCTTGTCATGGGATAATTCTGCATCATTGTATCGCTCCCCCGAAAGTTTTATCTCGTGGCCGTTTGAAGGCCATTTCGTGAACGGCTGAGCATAGTCGACGCCAACTCAGCTTTTTGAGACGTGGTACAGAACCTATCTGGGTAAGCATAAAAGTAAAAATGAGTTCGATAAAAAAGAAAACAAGCAGCATGATCATGCTGCTTGCCAAGTATAGGGTATGCACTTAGAACAATTCGTTTCAATTTTCTCGCAGAGACTTATCTAATAAGCGCCTCTGCCGCGCAGCACGACACCGATTGTGCGCCACAATATCTGGACATCTAGCCAGATTGAATAGTTCTGAATATAGTAGAGATCCTGATCCGTATGCAGATGCATCAAATTATCGCTGCGGCCATTGACCTGCCACCACCCGGTGATACCTTGTGGCACGGCAAAGCGCTTTCGCTGCCATGGCTCGTACGTATCGACCAACCATGGTAATTCGGGTCGTGGGCCGACCAAACTCATATCGCCGCGCAGCACATTAACAAGCTGTGGCAATTCATCCAAACTCGTCTGACGAATAAAGTGACCAATCTTGGTGATGCGTGGATCATCTGGATCTTTGTGATGAATGCTACCTGATTCCTCATCCACACGGTTGATCTCCATCTGAATCTTTTCGGCATCAACAATCATTGATCTAAACTTTAGCATATTGAAAAGGCGACCATTCTCACCTACGCGTTTGGCCCTAAATAAGATAGGCCCGTCATCTTCTAGCTTAATGAGCAATGCAATAATGATCATGAATGGTGAAACCATTGCAAGGCCAACAAAGGACAAGAAAATATCCATAAGGCGTTTGGCAAAACGTTGAAACTCATCAATTGCCGGATCGCGTAGGCCGATCAGGGGGAAGCCGCCCAAGCTCTCGATTGTTGCGCTATGGAAAGCCAAATCAAAATAGTCTGGCACGATGCGCAAACGTACCGGCAGTTCACTAAGCCGCCTCGTCAATGAAACAAGATCGATATGAGCCTCTCTCGGCAGCGCTACGATCACTTCATCAACATCATAGTCATTAATCACCTGAGAAGTTTGGTTTAGCGAGCCCAAGATGGGTAGATTGGCAATAACGGTATCGTGCTTCTCTAGATCATCGTCAACAAACCCAACAAACGTAATCCCTGGCCAGTGCTGTCGCTCAAACTCTGCAACCAGTTCTCGTCCGATGTTTCCTGCCCCGACAACAAGAATCCGAGCGACGCTGGTCGAACTATCGTGATGGCTTCTGTGCCACAGACGCAGCAAAACTCTATACCCAAGAAGCATCACTAATGTAATGACATAGAAATAGGCAAAGACCAAACGCAATAGAGGGATATTAGCTAGATAGAGAAGACCCGTCAGCGAGAGTGCAGCTACAGTATGTGCCAAAAGAATGCGCTGAAATTCATCAAACCACAAGATAATGCGTCTAGGCGTATAGCAGGAAAAGAAGAGAAATAAAATAAGCCAAAGCAAGCCAATTGAAATATGCATGCTTAGATTTGGTGCATAGATATACTCGTCGATCCAATCTGGTACGACTACCTGACCAAACGGTAAAATAAAACGGAGACGGAACGCACTGAGCAGTGACACCTGAACCAGTGCAGCATCAAGCAGAAATAGAAAAACCATGTAGTTGATGCTAAAACGCTTAAACAAGTTATCTTCCTTTCGGGTTAGGCCATTCCAAAGATCAAAATATCCAGTGTGGCCACAAGCTAATTTGGGACACTCCCAGAAACATTGCGGTAATTTACTGACTATTTTGCTGGATTAGCCGTGGACTGCACTTTCATCTAGGGCTTGTCCCAAGGTGTGGGATAGTCTTGCCATTTATTAGGAAAGTACAATGTTTTTAAGACTGTGGGTCAGGTGTTTTTGAATGATCCGCTCTCCATTAGCGCAAAACCGCTACCGGATCAATGATTAACTAATAAATTATACGATATTTTTTTATCTTAAGATACTCTACTATATAGACACTCTACTAATAGGCTGGGCGCATCTTAACTAACATAGGGGCCAGAATATTTACTGACCGAACAGACAAGATGTCCTTATCATCGTTGATCCTTGTTCGCGATTAAATACCTGCATCTTCTATTTTTTGCGACTGTCGATAGAGCAAGGTTATAAAAGCAAAAATTGTCCATGGTATAAACGCTAATTTTGTTCCCCATGTAACAGCATCCAAAAGACCATGTGTTAGCAGTGCCACCAACGAGCCAGCAGCAGCAATACCAAGCAGCCGCGTCTGTTTATTTAGCGCAGATTGCACTGTCACAATGACTATCCAAAAAGAGCCTAAAATCAGAAGTAGATAGGCAATCAATCCAGTCAGCCCTAGGTCGAGCGCTATCTGCAAATACAAATTATGTGCATGATACGCATAGGCCCCATTCACATTAGCAAAAGGGTAAAACTCTGGCACGATCCGATTAAATGTACCGATGCCGATTCCTGTGAAAATAAAATCAGAAAGTGCGTAAAGGCTATTGGACCAGACATCAAGACGAAATTCGGCTCCACCCAGAGCACTGTCTGTTGCCACTAGCTCTAATGCGGCAAACGAATTGCCAAAGTAGAAGAGAAGCGCTGTTGCGGCAATCCCTACTAGGGGCAAAATGACGAATAGCTTGCGCCACTGTAGTAAGCACATAAATGTGACTGACAGAATTGTGGCTAAATAAGCGCCCCGACTCTGCGAAAGTACAATGGTGCCAACCAACAAAAAGGTGGCTATTAACCAGCCCCATAACTGATGAGCTTTGGCGCTAGAATCAATTTTTGCACAGTCAGATGATTTGTCAATAGCCAAAATGGGTAAAAATGGCAAGAGTAGGACTAAAGTACCGGCTAGCACATTTGCGTGAATCGTTTCTGTCATGTCGAAGAGTGTTTCAAACGAGATGGCTCGCAAAAGATCATAAATAGGAAATCGAAATAATCGAAACTCAACCTTCCACGCCGTGAACAGCGGAGCAACGATCGCAAACAGCACGCCCATAACTGCAAAAAACTGGACAAGCAGACGTGGCTGCCGCTGCGAAGGGGGCCAGTTGATCAACGCGACGTAGAGCGTAATCCCAAGCAGAAGATAGCCCATTGCAATATATGAATCAGTGCGATTAATCGAAACCCACAATGAGAGTGGCAACAAACAGAGCAGAAAAAGGATCGCATACCCAACAGGCAACGGAATTAGGTTGCGAATAGAAAGATTAGACGCATAAAGAGAGAGGAGCCGCAGCGGCCAAAAAAAGAAGAGCAGGAGCAATAAATATGGGTGTAGAGACAACGGAATCAATGTGCCCGGTAGAAGTAGCGGCAGTGCTAATAAGGCTAGGTAGATTGGTTCAAACCATAGAAACTGTTGAAGAAAACAGTCTGCTATTGAAGTAGGATGGCTAGTGGCGGTAGGTGCGGGTTTCATTCTGTTGGCTGATATTAAGCATCATTTTCGGCAGGACCAATACGCCGTTTGAGCAGTTTTTTAAAAATGCGCCACATGAAAAGCGGGTTCCCCAACAAATATCTTTTCGCTAATCTTCGTGGCTCAATAAGCAGCCGCCCCAACCATTCCATATTCATCTTCAGGATCAACGATGGCGCGCGCTGGAGATTGCCCGAGACGTAATCAAAAACAGCCCCCCCTGTAAGCCCTATGTTCGCATCGATATTGGACCAGTTTTCACATAGCCAACGCTCTTGAATCGGCATACCAAACCCAACAAGCAACATGTTTGGCTGAACCTCATTGATCAACTCGATCACACGCTTGTTTTCGGCAGATTCTACTGCTTTGTCGAAATAACCATGATGGCTGAAAAGCTTGAGCGAAGGATATGCATTTTGCAAGTTTGCGACTGCTTCTTCGATGATCTCTTCTTTTGCACCGAGGCAGAAGATCGAAAACTCATTTCTCTCGGCGAACGCAGCTAACTGCCACGCCCAATCTGCGTAGGTAATTCGCTCCGGAATATGGTGTCCAAGTAAACGTGCCCCCAACATCACACCAGAGCCATCGCAGAAGACAATCGAAGCTTGATTGATAAAGTTACGCAGCCATTCAAACTTGTGACAGAGATTGATCCCGTGAACGTTTACGTGCAAGACCAAACGTTTCTGCTGTTGACGAATTGTCGAGGCGATTTGTTCGTGTAGCTCGGCGACAGTTAGCGTAGATACATGTACGCCCAGAACATTCACTCGCTCGGGGGTAATCATATTACCGCCCTCAGACGAAGGTTGAATAGCTAAATTTTCATAAATCTGTGACTTTCTCTGCTCAATCATAAGGTGTTTCTGGGCCAAACTGGTACCTTCTTGATACCGTGGGGGCAGATAGCGCAGGCTGAGCTTTGTACGCAGTGAAAATGGTCGCTTTGCATTGAGCCAAAGTAGTCACCGCCATTTATTGAGAAGGTTCCCAAATTGCCTTTAATAAAATTATTCGCTCAGCGCGATTTTGTCCACTAAGTATATCTTTTATGCATAACAAAGACTACTTTTACAACCACTCATCTTGCTAGAACCATAATAGAGTAGCCGCCCAGTATTCTAACCGTCCAATCCTCGCTAACAGAGAATGCTACTTTTCTTGGAATCTTTAACAGGCTTGCCTTCCAGCCCACATCTGGCAGCTCGATTGCGCTACCGGTATAGAAGTAGTCGACGATCTCATATCCTGTATCTTTCAATGTTTCCAGTGCTGTCTCTTTTGTAAAGTAGTGAATGTGGCCCACATCGGCTCTTCTTTCAAGGATAGACGTGTAGCGAAACACTTTCTGAACCGATAAATCTAATGGAATATGAAATATTTTGTATTCTGCTTTTTTGCGCAACTTTCTTAAAAATCCAAAGTAATCTTCAACATGTTCAAAAACATCAATTGCCATGGCTATATCAAAGTACGCAGAATCATCATCAAGTAAATCTTGCAGACGGAAAGACAAATTGGCGGTCGATTTTTTGTTGCACAACGCAAAGGCTTGGGGCGAAATTTCGTAGCCATAGAATTCTGTTTCTGGATAGTGGCCAGATAGCTGCTTCAAAATTTCACCCGCTCCACAACCCACCTCGCATACGCTATTTGGATTCAGCCCATTTCTGTCGATGATGGTTTTTATGTGATTGGCCTTCCACGGGGAGTCTTGTACATGCCAGGTTGGGTTGTTTTCAAGATATGTTCCATCTGTATACATCTCTGCCATCTCTTTCTCCATTCCATTTCTGCCGATCCATTGCCGTGAAATTTGTTTTATTTTTAGCTTTATTCCTAGTAATGTCTGATGTGTAAACCAAAAGATGATACTACTACGTTACGGACGATACAACCAAAAATAGCGGCTACATTTCCCTACTTAACGAGCATTGGTAAATAGAGGTCTAACAAGGGTCGAGTTCTTGGGGGTGCTGTGATTGTACCCGATGAAACTGTTGGCGTAGGCGTTACATTTGGAACAGGCGTAGGTGTGCTGTTTGGGATAGGTGTACTCGTTTTCGCTGGCATGGCGGTAACGGAGAAACCGGGGCCAATTGATACAGTTGAGCGATTACCCATTACAAACCATTCGCCTATTGTTGATTCATAGACGATTTGTGCAAAGTGTTCACCACTCTGTGTTGCACTAAGTTGTCGATTGTATCGATATGTCTCACCCGCATCGATTGTAACATTTTGGTCAAGTGGAAAATCTTGATAGCTGGCGCAAATTAGGTGGGGCGCACATGCAACATCGCGCATAATCACACCAATCTTGTTCAGGCGAACCGGTTGACTATCGCTGTTTTGAATGGAGAAAGAGGCGGTCATCGCACTGGTTTCTGCTGAACTGTTTGATGAGATCGAGAATGGCGTCGATATAGCTAAATGGGCATCTAGTTTTGGTCTATTGCGTAACCACGTTGCAGCCGGTTTATCTCGCAGATTTGCGTCAAGAAGACCAAAATGCTTCTCAAACGGAGCCTGAGGTAAATCGATAGTACGGTCACGCAGCGAATACCATGTTGCCACCGATACATAATCCCAGTTGCCTAAAATGTCGATACTTTCTACAAGGTAATCGCGCTGAGTGGTGACACCATGTCCATTTGTTCCCGTATAGCTGCTCCAGCCAAATTCGGAAAACCAGATAGGTTTGGGATCATTATGTTTTAACATCGTCGCGCGGACAATCTCAACGCCACAAAGAAATGACCAATCGGGATTTGTACATTCGGTTGGTGCCGCAGAATATGGATGGATCGAAAGGGCATCAAAGTTCCCTTTTGCACCTGCGGCGTACATCTCTTCCAGCACAGGCACATTGCTGCCCGCGATCACGCCAGCCAAAACCGTGGCATTTGGATCAGCACGTTTGATAACTGGATAAACCACCCTTAACATCTCTGTATAGTCGGCTATCGACTGTGACGGATGCCAAAACCGTTCGATATTTGGCTCGTTCCAAACCTCCCACGTTGTAACCCTGCTGCCGAACTCTTCAACTACCTTCTGGTATGCATCTGCATAATCTTGATGGTTTTGGGCTGGATACGCGTCATCGTATGTGCCCCCGCTGTCGTTGCCGCACTCCTTATTTGGATCACTCGATGCCCAGCAAGGTGCTTCGTAAAAGCTAATATAGACTTCGAGGCCCAATTCATTGGCTTTCTCTAACGTTTGCCGCACTGCGGGAATATACCAATTATCGTCCCAATCGCCCTTAAAATCTTTCTCTAAAAAGCGCCATAAAAGCGTTATGCGAACAATATCAATGCCCATGTCGCGTGCTTTGGTTAACAGTTGTGTATCGTCGGCCAGATCGAGCGTTAGATGGGCGTGCGCACCAACCTTTAATGCTTGGCTGCGTGCTGGATAATTGCGAGGTGCAACCGTCATTGATAGAGGGGTGCCCAACCGCTGCCAAACCCCGTTTGTTTGTTTTACCCAAATCTGAAAGAAGTAATCCCCCGATTCTGGTAAAAAATGGCGTTCGCTGTACTGCCAAAACTCACCAGGGTTAATTGTGACTGAATCGACAAACGAAATTTCTGCATCCGAGTCGCAGCTCCAATCCAGTAGCTGACAATTGGGTCCGCGCCCCGCGACACCAAGTCTGCTATAGGTAAGCACGTTACCGCTCTGATTTTGGACTGTAAAAGATGCTGTCACAAATTCATTTGTGTGGACAGCATCGGGCGTAATCGATAATGGTGTTGTAACAACCAATCCGGCTGCTACAGCAAAAATTGTCTCTTCGCCCAAAAACGACCATCCATCCACCGTTTTGATTGCGATCCGAGCCAGATATGAACTCACATCCCAGTAGACCTTTTGCTGAGTAAAGGTAAATGTCTTCCCTGGTTCGAGTAAGATGCCCGTATCGTATGGCATATCGCCACTGACGGTACAGTTTGCCCAATCTGCACAATCTGGCCCACGAACCCCAACGCCGATGCTGAAGAACTCTACCGGTTCTGTTCCGGCATTGCGTACGGTAAAATTTGCGGCAGTTGGTTCACCAGTTACGGGGCTATTTGGGTCGAAGGTCAATGGCGCATCCAACACCAATTGTGCCGCTACGGTAAACTCGACTCGGCTCTCTAAAAAGCCCCAGCTACCATTAGAAAGTTGATAGGCAATCTGCGCAAAATAATTCCCCGTAGCGGTAAACGTTTTTTGTTGGCTGTAGCGAACTGTGTCACCTGGGGAAATTGTAATATCCTCGAGTGAAGTAAAACTTTGATAGTCGGTACAGGACCAATCCACGCAGCCATCACCACGCCCGCTTATAAGCAAATTCGCTAGCTGGAACGGCTCACTACCGACATTTTTTATCGCGAACGTGCCCGTTACCGCTTCACCAGAGATTGGTGTTGCAGAGGAAAAAGTTAGATCTGTCACGACCTGTAAGTTTGGATTGTTCTGAGATAATAATGCAGGTTCTGACGCTGAATTGATATCTTTGCTCGATATTGTTTTTGTGGGAGGCATGGCCGCTTGACCGACTACCGAGAGGATACTGAGCAATAGACATGTTACGACTGTGCCTACTATAAATTGTACGAGTGAATACTTTTTTAGGGGGGAGATGCAAGACATAAGTTTGATAAAATCCTTAAAATATAGAAAGTCAACCTTTGCATACGCCCCATTCGGCTCAAGCCCTGGAAATCTTTCGACTTTGCTCCGAAGAAACTGTGGCGCACACCGTGCATATTCATGCGAGTCGCTTCAATACTATATCATAATCTAAAAGTTGCAGAGCGCTACAAAAGTATGAAAAGAGACAAAGTTATTCAGCAGAGGCGTATTGATTAGTGTGTGGTCAAAATGAGTTGTGGTATATGCTAGTAATCGCCGACTGAGTAGGCTGGTGCAGTTTCTAGCCATATAGAAACTAAGATGGTTCTCTGATGTATGGTGGGGTAAACTCGCAGAATGAATTCCGCGTCTGGTACGGGAAACCTGTTAAAACAGCTTCAAGATCGACACCATAACGTGATTTATCACATTTTCCATAGCAGGCTGGAAATTCATTTCTGGTCAACCCCACAATTGCTCAGAGAGCCACTAAGATTACGGGCTGAACCCACTGGTTTCGATACGGCCAAACCGCCGACCTACTCAACCGACGCTGGTCTTTAGCTCATTTTGATGCCGAAGACGGCGGCTGCGCCATCACACCCTATTGATTAAGGTGCAAATTGTGACAAATATGTTTCCATCTGTTCAACCATTTTGTTAATCGAAAAATGCTCTGCAACGACCAAGCGAGCTGCCATTGCTGCATTAGATCGATACGCTTCATCTTGCCATAGCGTTACGATTGCTTCTCCAAATGGTCCACTTTCTTTTGGTGGAACCACAATCCCTGCTGGCGAATTGCTCATTGCCATCACTTCTGGGATCCCGCCAACGTGGGTGGCTACAACGGGTAAGCCAACAGACATTGCTTCGAGCATCGAAATCGGTAGACCTTCCCACAGCGACGGCATGAGAAATAGATCCGCAATAGACAAGAATGTTGCCACATCGGAGCGTAACCCCGTGAAGATTACCTGATCGCCAATCCCAAGTGACTGAGCCTGCGCTTTGAGCATTGCGTCTAGTTCGCCCGTCCCAACAACGAGTAAGCGCGCTTGCGGCAGTTTCTGGCGTACCTGTGGCATGGCATCGAGCAGGTAGCTGAGCCCTTTTTGTTCGTCCAGCCGTCCGATTGTCAATAATAGCGGACTGTGCTCATCGCGCTGTAAATCAAGCTCGTCGAGTAGCCTTTGCTGTGCTTCCACTGACGCTTGCTCTACTGGAACAATTGCGTTTTGAATCAACTGAATCTTAGCGGCCGGAAGGTCAAAATAATCGATCAGATGCTGGCGGCTATTTTTGCTTACCGCAACAACGCCATCGCCCCAAAAGGTTAGCCATTTGTTCCCCCACAGCACATTATGATCAACCGAAATGAGACTGCTTCGAGTAACGCGCGTCGCCAAGTACGAGATAAAACCTGCCCAGCGGTGCGACGCGATGACCACATCGATTTGCTGCTGATTGATATATTTAATCAAGCCGCTCAACGATGCAAGTAAATTCTTGACCGTTTTATCGTATTGATCTATCGGTAGGCCGATAAATGGGGCTGCATCGCCTAGATAATCGCGCGCCATTTGTGTCTCTAGCGCGGCGACGTGCACATCGTGCCCCCGCGCGCGCAATGCGCGTGCCTGCATACGAATGAGGGACGAGATGCCACAGTTCTGCCGAATATGAGTGTGGATAAAAAGAAGTCGCATTTAAGAGGAAGACTCCACCTGAGCCAGTGTGGGCACATCTTGTGCATGTGCATGTGCCTGTGCCGCAGAAATAATCAACCCCCAAATAGACCACAGTATCATAGTGACCGTTTGATCCCACATCCACGAAGCGGTGCTCTCGCGTATATTAAACATAAGCAGCGTAATGATTATCATCCCCCAAAATGTCCAAGAAACAATGGGTGATTGCGTCCGAAACCAATAGAGCGACTTGCGCCAAATTGTGGCCCAAAGCGCTAGATAGAGAAGCAGGCCAACGATGCCATGTTGGAAAAGCATGCCTAAATAGGTGCTGTGCGTACCGGCGGCATAAACGTTCGGAAAGCCCGGAATGCGGACTGAGCTTCCCCAACCAGCAATAAGATGTGTTGGCAGCAGCCGAAACGTCTCTTGGTAGATTTGGAGACGCACATAGACACTGCCGGGCCGAACCGTTGTAAAGGCGGCCGAAACAGCATTGGCTATCGGCTGATAGGCGGCAACCATAATCGTAATAGCTAGCATCGCCAGCGCCCACAGCAGCAGACGATTTTGGCGCTGCAAAAATCCCACTCGCCAGCTTAGAAACAGAAGCACTCCAGTTCCAAATGCAATGTAGGCAATACGAACCTCGGCGTAGTAAAAGCAGACGAGCAACCCACCTACGATACCCAAGCGCAGGTAGCGTTCCTTACCTTGGCTTTGAATAAAGCGCCATATGACAAAGGGGATCAAGAGAAGGCTAATGGTGCCCAAGTCGGCTGGTTCTAGCGCAAGGCTAGAGATGCGATAGGGCAATGCACCATGCGTGCCCGGGTTGATTAAGCCAAAGTCACGGAGCGCAATCGATGAGAAAAACTCGGACGATTGATAGACTGATTTAGGTAATATATAGCCAATTATGGACAATATTTGCCCTTGCATCGCGCCAGAGATAAAGAGCAATGCACCAATCACGATGTAGGTCGATAAATAGTCTAATCCAGTTATTACGCTTTGCCAGTCGGATTTTGTGCGGATACAGTTAATAAAGAGAAAGAGAATTAACGCTTGAGAGAGCGCCACAAGAAATGTGCGCACAAACACGTCGAATAGCTCGGTTGATACCCATGGCGCAGGCACAACCCACCACATGGCTAAAAGAAACGCAATAGAGACAGTGTTGCCCAGCCGTATCCGACCGCGTGCTTTGATTACGTGGCGTGCTGTTGCCCAAGTCAAAAAGAATATGGGCAACAGCTGTTCAATACCCATGAACCACCACAATGGCCACAAAATAAAGTATACTTTTAGCCCAGTAGCAAACGAGGTGTTAATGAAAGGCAGCACCAGCGGTCTACTTTTGCGCGCTGCATCTGGCGTTATTCTATCGGGTTGGATGGAGGCATCAGCGGTCATGGTCATTATTTTTCTGGTTCTGTCAGAGTTGGTGGGGTTATTGTTTAACCTGTAGGGGCACGATATATCGTGCCCCTACAGGTTAAACAATTTTCGCCCACTTTTCCAAAGAGTCATTGCTTCAGAAAGCCGCACGATCAGTGCTGTACCGCCAAAAATGAATAGGCTGCCTATCATGCCGATTATAATTAGTGCCCACATTCGCCACCATGCATCTGTCGGTAATTGATTTTCCAACAGCCACACCCAAAGGGCCGTACCGAGGCCGGTAACGATAAATGTCAGCACCAGCAGCGGGTCATCGGGCCAGCGCCAAAGGACAACCCCTTGCGGCAAAAGAATTGCATATGCCATCCACGCAAAGCAGGCCGCAATGGCAACGGTGTACGCGATGCCAAATGCTGGCAACCCTACTCCGGCAAAAATCAACGCTGCTTCGACCACGATTAGGACGATGGAGACAACCAAAAAGAAAACAAAAATAATGCCCGGTCGCGTGCTGGCATATGCTTTGCCCAGCGGAATACGCGTGAGTGCTATCCCAAAAATGGAGAGCGAGTACCAGCGCAATAACAGCGCTAGATCGCCTACATTTTCGGCTGTAAAATTTCCATAGGCGAAGAGTATCGAGACGATTGGTTCGGCAAGCGTTGCAAATGCAACCGTGATCGGCAGCGCAATAAAGAGCATAATCCGCAGGTACGCGCGCATCTGTACTGCGTTGGCCTCCTCCGCCTCGCGAATGATGGAGATGACAAAGCCACGAAAGACAAAGCGCTCGGTGATACCGATAATGCGATTGACATATGAAACGAGCGTAATGGCACCCGGACCAAGCAATGAGGCCAGTGCTCGTTCGACTACGGCTGAAAGTGTGCGGATAAGCAAGCCCGAAATGGGGAGACCGACAACCGACACCATTTTCCTCAATTTGGCGCGCGACGGCCAGCGTGGCGCGATACGCAGATCAAGCACATAGCGTAATCCGATGAACGTTAAGAACGCTTCGAGAGCGGCACCCACTAAAACACCGGCTGCCGCGATAGATAAGCTCTGTTGAAGACCGGCAACCCCCACAACACCGATGGCAACTAAGCCAGATATAATGCGAGAAAGAGAGGGCCACCACATTTGATCTTCGCGATAGTAGATGGCGCGACAGGTTTCCGCGATAGCCAAGAAGCCGATAAGCCAAGAGAGTACCTGCGCCAGAGGAATAGCGGTTGTTTGCGTCGCCTGATCCGCACCAGGAATGGTAAGTGGCAACCACCACCCGCTGCCAAGGCTAAAGAATAGCGTCAGCGGCAGGACGAGGGCAAAAATTACAGTGATCGCTTGGCTATAGACAACGTGTACGGCTGAATTTTGGCTTATTTGGTGTCCATCAATTATTACTTGGTGTCTTGCTACTGCTTGCTGCTCGTCTACTGCTTGCTGATTATTAACTAATGTAGCCGCGGCAAGTTCTTCTTCTGCGAAAATCCCCATGAATGAGGTGGTTAAGCTTTGAAAGATGCCTCGACCAATTGCTTGCGGCAGCAACCATGCCGCGTAGAGCGCGTCTGTCTGTACGCTGATGCCAAAAAATGCGGCGACGGTAATATCGACCAGAAACGAGATAATGGCTTCGAACAAAAAGAAGATGTTGAGTATGGCCGAGCGCTTTAGAAAATTCATCTGCTCTATTGCAGTTCAGGGCTGTGCTGCGCTGTGCCGGACAGATCTGTCTGATGCAATGCACGTTGCTGGTGCGCGTTAAGCCAGATTGTGGCGAGCGGTTCGGCTTGCGCACGATAGAGTAGCCCGTCGTTGCGGCTATCGATTACTAGGCGCGCGATCTGATATGGGATCATGTACCAAACAAGTTCGGATGGCACATCGAGCTTTTGCGCCCAATAATCGAGCATCTCGCCAAATTCTGGGTTGGAGAGCGTCTGCCGGAAACGATCCTGATGGTAAGAGGGCGCATAGTAGGAAAGCAGATAGTTGATGGCATCCGCGAAGGGCCAGCCACTTTCGCTATAGAGATCCCAGTCGATGACAAAGGGCTGGTCGTTGCCACTGGAGTCTGTTCGACCCGAGATGGGCAATGTGGACGAACGGGCATAGCGTACGTTGCTCATTGCGAAGTCTCGATGTTCGGCACATTCGGCGATAACGCTATGGGGGGGCAACCCTGCAAGGGCACCTGTAACGATTTGGGTAATGGATCCCCAATCTGCTCCGCCCGATTCTTCAGTATCTGCTTTTTGTGCCTGCACCTGCGCAAAAATGTCGGAAACGTGCGCTGCAAACTCTGCAAGCGATCTGTCGGCAATTTTGGTTTTTTGCTGCCACTCTTCTAGCCAATCTAGTCCGCGGCGTACGGCATGGGCGTCGTTAGTTTCGATTGATTCGATATAAGGAGAGGACCACGCGATGCGCCCATTGGTTGGCTTACCTGTGGTTGGCTCACTTGTGATTGGCGCTTTGGGACCGATTTGATGCATCTCTGCTGTGATGCCGGAGAAGCGGTTGAGGCAGTCGTATTCGGTGGCAAGCGCCGCGGTGGATTCGGGATAGCGGGCAAATGCGATGATGCGTTTGGGTACAGGATTTGCTTTGTCTAGAATGAAATATTGGATGCGCCCTTGTTCTGCATCGGAGCCACCAATTTTGATCCACGTTTGATCTTTATCAAGCGTAGATAGCAGCTGATCCTGCATGGTTTGGGGGCGTTCACCCTTATAGCTACAGATTAAAAAGTTGGGGGTGAAGGTCGTCATGCCTGTTTCGATTAAACCAGGTGGGATCACGCGGAAGAGCGCTTTGGCCGAGCTGATGGTGCCTTGGAAACGGCGGAATTTGCCGGTGGTTGTGTCGAGGAAGAAGCGCACGTTTGCTGCGCTAACCGGCGCGCTGTAGCGGGGCGTTTGATATGATTTGGCCCAGTAGATGTCGGTTTCGTTGAAGCCCGCTTCGCCCAATATCTTATGATAGCCAGCCTTCGTATAGGTATAAGGACGGTAGGCGGTTGTGCTATCGTGGCTAATGACGTGATCGTCTGTTTTGCGTCGTTGATTCCAGCGAACGGCTAAATCGGCCAAGCGCCGCGGCAGATAGCTGGTTAAATATAGTCCAGTGTGATCGGGTACGCCCATTAAATATTGCGCGCCAAAACGGTTTTCGATCCCAAGCAGCAGGCAGCCGCCCGGTTTGAGCACGCGGTAAACTTCGGCCAGAAAGTTGCGCTGCGTTTCGGTTGGGTGCTCGGTGGTCGCCAGCGGGATCCATTCGAGCACGCCTTTGATGACCACCATGTCAAAGGTATTATCGGCAAAGGGCATTCGGGGCAAAAAGTTGCGCACAAGGCGAACGTTCTCTATGCCTTTATCTTCTAAGCGGATGCGTGTGGCTTCGAGCCGTTCGCTTACACCATCCATCGACCAGACTTCTTCGTAAAGGTGCGACAGAATTTCGGTGTTTGTTCCCCAGCCACAGCCAACATCCAGACAGGTTTGGGCATGATCGGGCGAGTAGCAGTGAAAGATCGAATCGAGGCGGGCGTTGCTGCGCAGCAACTCGCCCATAACGGGGACGGCTTTGGCTGTGGCGGTTGCCATTGCGTCCCAGCCTTCGGCCCAGCCAAGGTCGAGCAGCTTGCGCATTTCTTCGGGCGTAAACTCGTTCCAATAATATTCTTTACCCGGCTCTAGATCGTAAACGCCGTTGCTGGTCGAGAACATTTGCCCGCAGTTGGGGCAGGCTACGCCACTCTCAGATTCAATTAGCTGGCTTTTCTCTTCGCAGGTGCAAAGTAGGGGGAGCCGTTGTTGTGCTTGCGTCACAAAAATTCCTATTTCTTTTTGCAGTAGATTCTTTGCTATTTTTTCAATTCGTCTGTCAGGAGCCGTATTTGCTCACGGGCAATTGAATCATCTTCATTTCTGTTCAATGCTTCTTGGTACAAATCTTTTGCCCGAAGTAAATCTCCCTCTTGCTCATAAATCTGCGCTAAAAGTCGATAGGCCACGTGCAGCTTGGGGTTGACTTCTATTGCTGTGGAGAGATATGATTTGGCTGCGGCGATATTGCCCTTCTCGGTTTGCGCCAACATAGCTAAATTGGTCAATGCCCAGTAGCTTTTAGGCCGCAGCGCTACCACTCTCTCATAGGCGCGGCTTGCTTCATCCACCCGGCCTTGCTCGCGCAAAATCTCGCCGCGACGATAGTGCGTTTGCGCCCGCACCCATGGATCACCGAAATCGTCTTGGGTCACCGCTTTATCATATGTAGCGAGCGCGCCAGCCAAGTCACGCGGCGTGTGGTATAGCTCGATAAGCCGCGCCTGCCAAAAGAGCAGATCGCTCCGTTGAATCTGAAGACCATTTGTCGCATCTAATCCTGCGAGGTAAGCCTCTTCCGCGGCGGGCCAATCCTGCTGCTGCTCAAACTGCCGCCCGATTTGATACCACGCATCGCGCAGATTGGGATCAACTTGCGTCGAAAGATTATACCATTCAACGCTGCGATCAGTTACTTTTTCACCTACAGCTTTGTCTTGCTTCTGGTTTTCTAGCTGCCGCTGCAATCGCGCCCGTTCGGCCTGTCGCCCGATGTGGTAAAGCTCTTGCCCCATATTGTCGACTAGCTGCCAAGCATCAACCGCTCCCACATCATCACCCTGCTGCAAGCGTGCAAAGCCAAGGCCACGTTGGGCCGAGCGGTTTTGAGGATTTGCGCGCAGGGCAGTGTCGAACCAATTGATCGCGCTCGAATCACTCGTTTTTTGAACGACGCTGCCCTGCATAAGCGATACCCAACCAAGGTTGGAGTAGGCGCGCGAAAGCAGGCGAGTAGGGCCGAACAAAAACAGGCTAAGAATAAATATGATCGGCAGAAGCCAAAGCGATTGTCGTTTCATAAATGTGATTTAACGCGCTGTCGGTGCATAGGCAGAATCTAAGTAGAGCTTCCCCAGTTCAATATGAGGCCAAGCCACACCCACCCTTTCATACGCTGCTTTCTGATAAAGCGCAACGGCATGATCATACTTTTCTTCTTGAACATAGCGCTTTCCAAGATGCTGCAAGAGCTGATCATACTTTGGATCATCTGGACGAACCACCGACGCGCCTGCTGCATAGCGTGCTATCGCAGACGCCATATCATCCAGCGTATTTTCGTAAATCCACCCTGCGCTCAGGTATGTGCCCGCATCGGCTACGCCATAGTCAATCGCTTTCTGATAGGTGTCAATCGCTTCAACCGGCATATCAAGCTGAGCATAGAGCGTAGCCAACTCCCGGAAGACACGTTCATTTGTGGGTGCTTGCTCAACCGCATGTTGATAAATGTCAACCGCCGTCGCGAGCAACTCTGCGTCGACAAAATTTTCTGCCGTACGATGAAGTTCAACAATGCGCCACGCCGCGCGCCAATTACCGGGGTCAAGCTGCAATGCACGCTCATACGCATCGGCCGCTTGCACCATAAGCGCCTGATTTACAACTTGATTTGTGCCACTTTGTCCCCCATGCTGGTAAAGAGAACCAAGCGCAATATGCGGCCACGGATTTTGCGGATCGCGATTTGCTTTTGTTTGCTGTCCAGTTACCGCTGCATCATAACCCCATACCTCATCATCCCCTTGCGATTCATCTACCCAGCCAGCATAGGTTGGATAGAGAAAAGAGTTCGCCGCAATGGCAAGCGTCTGTGCTTCTGCCACGGCTGTCTCAAACTCGTTGGGCATCCAGCCTAATTGTGAAACAAAAAGCGTCTCCATTAACGCATCATAACGTCCCGGCTGCGTGCTTTTGATACGCCTCAACAAATTAGCCGCGTTCAGATCAATGGTTGGCTTTAGCTCAACTGGCAGCGGATTATCCTCAACCACTTCAAAAACGTGCGTCGCGCCATACTCAAACTCCGCCACCTTTTGGAATGCGGGATGGTTCAGAAAATAAGCAACCAGCCATTTCTCTGGCACGCCGACCACAACGTAATCAATTTGCTCTTCGGTCACTGTCGCCAGAATCTGCTCCTGCGTGTAAATACGCAGGTTCGTAAATCTATCTGGCTCATCTTTCCCTGCATTATTCCAAAGAGTGGCATTGGGTTGGGTTGCGTTGATCAAAACCAGATGGAGCGGCTCTTGAGTTGGCGAATCGGCTTGCGCGTCCTGACGCAGGGTAGGAATTTTAAAATAGTGATGCTTTCCGGCGGTAAACAAATTTACGTAGCGGTGATGGTTGTCGTGGGTTAGAATGCGCTGTTCAGGCCCGATTCCTTCCTCTTCTGCCCACGCCGCAACGGACTGTGCACCACGGATCATTGATTCTGTCGGCCACCATGGATTTGGTGAACGCACCGTTTGCCAATCAACGGGTTGATCGCCACTGTTTGGGGCAAGCGCTGTAATGCTATTGAAGTTTTGTAAATGAGCCGCCATTGTCAGTGGTCTGTCGCAGCAAGCTTGCCAAGAAACAAGCATCACTGCGGGCACAAGCGCCAGCCCAAAGAGCGCATAATGAAGCAGCCGTCGCCAGCCACTCCGCGCGTTTGTGTGGGGGAACGCCGATAGTGACGGTTGCTGCAACCACCACTCTATCGGCATTGTGACAAGCCATGCCAGCGCAATCATCAGCAACTGGAAAACAATCATGCTCTGGCGTTCGCGAAATCCAGCCACGCCCTGCAGCACAATCATCGGCGTAAACACAAGCACAGAGAGCATAAGGTAGCGATTCGCATAGACACTCGTTTCTAGTGGGCTATTCCGCACCAGTAAGCGAAACGACGCGGCTGCGGCAACGAAAAAAGCCAGCACCAGCAGCGGTGCGAGCATAAAGTTGGGAGCAAGAAACCACTCATAAAAGTTGGGGAACGAGCTGGCGTAATTCTGAACGCGCGCCAGAAATGCCTCGATTGATTCGGTCCAAACTCCTTGCTTCGGTGGACTATCTGGTGCCGTCAGATTGAACAGCGTTGCAGATGCCCACTGGGGCGTATTGCCCACCACTTGCCATGGATCGCCCGTCCGAGTAATCACGTACCAGAGCCAAGGCGCAAGCGACAGCGCCGATCCCAGCCACGTGGTGAGCGCGCCCCAGAAAAGCTGTCGACGCGGCCGATCTGCCGCGGGGAAAATCAGCACAAGTAGCGGTAGAACAGAGTAGAAGAGAGCCGTCTCTTTAACCAAAAATGCCAGCGTTAACGCAATGCCAGAAAGTAGGTGCAGAAGTATACTGTTTCGTTGAATCGCAAGATAAAAGAGAAGGAGAAAGAGCAAGATGAAGGCAGGCAAAATTGGATCGAGATTGACCCAAGTAGACCATTCATTGAGCGCATAGGAGCTAACCATTAACAATCCGGCAACGCACCCTGTCCATGCGCTGTACAGATTGCGCGCAAGTAGCATAATCAGCAACACGCTCAATAAATAGAATAGGCGCATCACAATTAGGCTGCTGAACGGCGACGGCCCAAAGAGGGTATAGGCACCTGCTAAAATGATGGGAAACAGCGGACGCCGAAATAAGGCCACACCATCCAAATCGACAAAGCCATGCCCATTGTAAAGATTCAGCGCTAGCCCAGAATACCATGCCCCATCGGGGCTGACCGGAATACCGCGAATCGGCAAAACGAAGAAGAGCGCTGCTATCAGCGGTATAGAGCTCCAGAAAAGTTTTGTCCCATTTCTGCTTCTTGACATGTGGTACGGAATTTTTCTGGAGAAGTATATGTATAAGAGGCTAAGCGAAAGAAATCGCTTCTGCATTAGTCTTCTAACCACAGAAGAAGATATTGCTGCGCTAATTCATTTTCTGGCTCATTTTCAATCAGAAACTGGTATGTACTTTGAGCATCTTCTTTGCTTAAATGTCTTCGGAATAGAGCGTCGACAAAGGTGTAAACTGCTTCGCTCTCTTCTGCCTGTAGCGCCAAAATTAACTGTTGACCACCGCTCTCTGCTTGTCCATCCTCTAGCAATGCTTGGCCATAATTAATATGGTACCAAGCATTTTCGGGCTCTAACCTAACGGCTTGATCCAAGCTAAGCAATGCCGCATCTAAATTGCCTTTTTCACGATAGAGCAGCCCTAAATCATTGTGGTTCCAAGCTACCCGAGGCTGTTTTTGAATTGCGATTTGCATCTGTTCAAATGCAGCGGCATATTTCTGCAAATTTCGATAGATGTACGAGAGCTTTACATGCGGCCAATCTGATTGCGGGTTACTTTCACTCGCTAGCGTCAAAATATCAACCGCGGACTCCGTATCGCCAATATCTAAATAGTAGCGTGCTGAGGGCATGTATACTTCTTCCGAGTTCGACGGCACAAGCGTAAGCGTTTCAGTGATGTAGCGCAGCGCGGTAGCTGGCGGCAAGCTTGTCCAATAACCTTCAAGCGCATAGTTCGTATACCAATCCGATTGTTCTAGCTTTAATGCGGAAGACAAAACCACTTTACCCTGCTCTACTTCGCCCGTTTCTACCAACGCTCGGCCATAGCGCACGCGCACACTCTGTTCATTCTGATTCAGAAGAATTGCTTTGCGATAATGTTTAAGGGACTCTTCTGGCATACCATCATCTTGCAACATGCGACCCAGTGCAGCTGCGGCTCTGAAATTATCTGGGTGTAACTCGGTAGCCCGTTCATAAAGCATAATCGCCTGTTGTGAACGTGGCGGGACAGTTATGGATTCATAATACCACCCCAACTGCGTATATGGCTCAGCGCGGTCGAGTTCTAATGTCGTAAGCATATTATTTAGGTAAGCAACAACTTGCTTTTCGGTCAAAATATCACGAAAGCGCCGAATTGCTTGATCGACAGCATTATTTTTATTACTTTGTGGCGCTCGCTCGACCAGATAGTTCTCGACAGAACGCCGCTGCGCAATCTCTAGCGCTTCGGGTGGCCCACATTGCGCATACACATCAGCTAGTTGCAGATACGTTGCGCTGCTTGGATCAATGTTGGTAGCCTGCAGGCCATATTCATTGGCGGATTTACAGTCGGATTGAGTTAGAGAGAAGCGAGTTATTTGATTGAGGGTCTTCGTATTTTCTGGGTCTGCGGCCAATGCTTTTTGGTAATTATATTCAGCTGCCTCGACTTGTCCAACATTTGAATACCAATTTGCAAGGTTACGAAATGGTGTACCATCAGTTTCGGGCCAACGCAGTTGTGCAGCGCGTTCTTGATACGGCTGGGAGTCGGGCCAGCTGAGTGTGTTTTTATATACCGAACGCATATAATTATATGTGCTATTGCTTTGGTATGTATTGTATATTAACTCTAGTAAATCAGCTCCGCGCTCGTATTTCCCAGAGAAGAAGTAGGCTCCAGCAAGTTGAGTCTGGATTGCTGTATTTTCAGAATCTAAGTCATGGGCTATTTCAAGTAATTGAATGGCCACGGGATACTCTTTTTGCTCAATCAGCAGGCGTGCTGCTCTAAAGTGAAGCAGTGAATTATCAGGATCTATCACTATCGCCTGTTCGTAAGCACTAAGTGCTTCATTAATACGATCGTTGAAGGTATATTGTCTAGCTAGTGCTTGATATACCCAAGCTTCTTTTGGATTTATACTGGCGGCTAGAAGTAGAACCGAAATTGCATCTTCAGATTGCCCTAATGCATTGTATTCACCCACTAAATCACTGTAGGGTTGCATGATCTTAGGCTTTGCTATGGCAATTGTTGCTACCATTGCCTCCATTGATTGCTCTGCTGTTAAGCTGGATGAATATGCTTTGGCAACTTTTTGAAATGCTGCGGGTGTCTCATTCAACTGTAACGATTGTGCAAACATTTGAATGGCTTCTCTTACGCTACCTGATTTTAGCTGTAAATTGCCGATTGCAAGGGGGAAAGAATCGGAAAATGGAAACAGAATTATGGCTTCCTGAAACACTTCAATTGCTCTAGTTTCCTGTTTGCATTGACGCAAAGTATCGCCAAACAATTTATAAGCATTTTCGCTTTGCATATTAAGAATCCCTTGCTCGGCAACTCCTACTGCACTTTCACAGTTTCCTGCATCTAAATGCAGACGTACTACCGTATTATGGATAATAAAATTATCTGGCGTACTAGTAAGAATCTGCTCAAAAATGTCAATCTGCTCATCAAGTGGAAATACGCCAATGTCACTTTTTATCGCGTTGAGGTAGGATTGAGTGGGGTTGAGGGAAATAGATAATCCAAAATTTTCAATTGCGTCTGGAATTTGTTCTAATCGTAATAGCGTTCGACCCAAATTCAGATGAACTGATGGAGAGCTAGGGTCGAGTGAAAGCGAAGTCTCGTACATATTCTGTGCTGCAATCCAATTTTTTCTGGCAAAAAAATGGTTTGCGAGTAGCTGATATGCGAGAGGCTTATCAGGCTGTTCCTGAATAAGTCGCTGATATGTCCCCTCTACTAAACTCCAGTTTTTATTTGCCTTATATTGACCTGCTAGCCTTGTATACGGCCATACTTCCGATGGATTCAACCGAATAGCTTTCTGCCAAACTGCCAATGCAGCAGGTTCATTGTTTTCTGACAGATAGAAATCAGATAGAGATATATATGACCATGGTTTATCTAAGTTGTTTTCAATAGCGAGCTGCCATACTTGGCTAACTTTATTGCTTTGGCTAGTTTCATTATAGAAATTTGCAATATGTTGATAAGGCCATTTTACATGAGAGTTGGCCGTAATTGCTCTTTCCCAGACATTTTGAATGGCATTTAGATCACCCTGCAGTTGATAGGCTTCAGCTAAATATATATAGGCAGAGCTTTTTGTCGGCTCTAATTGAACTGCGGTTGAAAATTGTCTAACTGCTGGATCTAGCCTACGAAATCTATCAACAAAATTAGTTTCTAGTTGTAAAGACGACATAATAAAGAAAATGCCCCCTCCTAATAACAGAAGAGAGAGAAGGAGTAGATTCACTAATGCAGATGGCTTCAGCTCTCCTCGTAAACGAGAAGCCACTTCATCTATTTGGGATGATTGATCTCGATTATCCATTAGTCTCTATTTAATCTTCCCTGATTCTTTGCAAGCAAAAGTTTCCCTATTTCGACGTGAATATCTGCTAGAGTCGGTAGCTGATTTGTATCTGGTTGCATTTTCAATAAATTTTGATAAGTAGTCACCGCCTCTTCGAACTGAGCATTATCATGATAAAACTGGGCAAGTTTCCAAGTGGTGTAGGCACTTTCGGGCCAACGCGCTTGTGCTGCTTGATAAATTGCAAGCACACTTTCCGTTTCATCAAACTGCATATACATTTCAGCAAGTTGCCAGTATGCTTCGATATCATCCAGATTTTGCTCAAAGTGTGTTTTAAAGAGAGCAACCATTTTATCTTGTATGATGGATTCTGAATCAATATCTTTATATAAATGTTGATATGAGTCTCTCACTGCTAGATATGCAACAGAAGTTAAATCGATAGTAGAAATTGCCTGTTCAAAAGTTGTTCTAGCTAGCTTCTTTTGTTCATCTGCTTGGTATAGATTTGCCAATGTAAGCATATTCCACAAGTTTTGTGGCTCTATGTCAATGCGCCTCTTATACATATTTATAAGTGTACGTAACCATTTTCTATCAACTTGTTTTATAAATACGGCATATTGATGATGTGAGATAGTATTATTTGTGTAGGTTGGTAACAATCCATTTTCAAGGTCTCTTACTGTTTTATTATCAAGCTGTAAGTCCTTAACAAAGTAACTCTCAACAAACTTCTGATATTCCTCATACCCACGCTGTGACCTGAAATTATTCAGATAAGGTCTTATATTACTGCTAACAAATAGTTGACTTCTCTCTAACATTTGCAGAGGCGCGTTTGACTTTACCTCAAAAATTTGTATCTCGCTGTTATTGAATTCTGCTACGGGTATAAAATCGGGATGAGAGCGTAAATATATAGATAAAAAGTTGCGCTGTTTTCCAAAAATAATATAGGCTGCATTGTGTTGCTTAACTTGTGACAAAAAATGAGATTCGCTAAATCCTAAAAGAGTACTTAAAGATTTACTCGGATCGGTGCCATTTTGTGTCCAGATAAAACGAATCGCGGGATGATTTTGAACATCCGCTAGTTTCACTGTCCCGCTTGTAATATACTCGATATCATAGATAGGCTGTTTGCTATTCATATAAAAATAGTAAGCATCTCGCCATTGCCAATCTGCAATAATAGCTCTACTATCTTCATTGTTTTGTGCTAACCACTCACCTGCATCCCTAATACTTGATGAATCCCAACCATTTGTATATGAGCTATCTTCTAACCAAAAATTAAATGAATATGTTTTATACGCAGACACAAATCCATCTGAGCCGTGGTCTCTCAACAAAACAAGAAATGAAGATGGCCTAGCAAGCAACTGGATAAGCAAAACAAGTACAAACAGAGCCCAACGAATATTAATAGATGGCAAGACCTTTATCGATGCATACGCCAAAACCAAGTAGGAGAGTAAATAAGTGTAAACCGTCTGCCCTGCGCGAAATCCAGAATTACCCAAAAATAGCATGATGGGTAAAAAAATGAAAAAAAGCGATAATAAAAAAATATCTTCTAAAAAGCGACGGCGTAAAGCTCTATACAATATGAATAACCAAGAAAGAACAAATGCTGGGGCAACTGCAAAACTCTCTGCAAAATAGATTTTATAGTAGTTAAATAGACCGTCTACTATAGAAGCAAAGATATCTATTATGGTCGTGACTATAGATTGTGTGGGAACTGGCGGGGTAGAAATGTTGGTAATGGAGGCACTACTATCGGTAGATTGAAAGGCTAATGTGAAAATCCAATTTAACCAGTTAAGAAAGTAATTACTATCATTCGCTTGGATTGCATAAAAAAGCCATGCTATTGCAAGTACTGAAAATGAAATCCCGTAAATCAATACGGCTAAAATATTTTTGCGCGTTCGAAACGGTTTATAAGCACCCCATATAAGTATCGGCGTAATCGCAAATAACCCCGCTACATCTTTAACCAAAAATCCGATTCCAAGTATGAAACCAGAAAGAGCGAAGTAAAATAGTTTTTCCGTTCTTACTGCATAAAACAGAATAGCATTAGATAGCAGCATAAAGAAAGGCATTACGTTATCTAAATGTACGCGTGCCGACCAATAATGAATAGTAGTCGAGGTGAGCACTAATAAAGCCGCAAATAGACCAACTTGTCGCCCCCCTAGCTGGCGACCAAACCAGTAGACTACCAGTATGTTCCCAACAAAAAAGAGCCGAACTACATACAATGCGCTTTCGACTGACTCGCCAAAAAAGCGAAAACTTAAGGAAATAAGCGCGGGAAAAACGGGCCCTCGAATTGAAATGGGTAACCAAGCCGAATCAACGTACCCTAAACCACGATGAAGATTTGCGGCAACAGACATGTAATGAGTGCTATCAGGGGAAACAACCGCACCATATAAAGGAGCAAATAATAGTGCAAGCACCAATATAAATAGGGGTGTCGCTATGGACCCGTATTGCTGTAGCCACGAATCATTGTACAATTTTGCCAACATAGATCAAGGTAATACCTTTGACAATAGTGGATAATTATATTCATTTAACATCGATTGAGCCACCAACTCGATTGTTTTGATCTCTTCTATAGAAAGACGCTCAAAACTCGAATTATTCATATTTTTTATTGTACTTTTTTGGTCATGTATATTCCACTCACGATCTTCATCATAAGAGCTGTTTGGTGCGGTAAGTTCTAAGAAATCCCAAGCCGATTTCATTACTCGTATAGGGTTGTCGCACAAATTTTCGTAGCGTAAAGGTAAAAATCGTCTAATGTATCGGCTGTCTTCATCAATGATTTGATTATTGACAACCCACTGTTGGGCGCATAAATCAAGTGGGTACGTATCCTCAAATTGAGCTGGAAACCCTCGTCCTCGCTTTGCAACCTTCCGGCGAATCCCCTCCGCAACAGCATAGCCATTACGCACAATCGAGATAAAGTAAGCATTGTCAAAATTTGCCTGTAGCCAACGCATTCGGGCACTGTTAACGATAGATTTTTCCATTACAACTGGCTTTGAGCCTTTCGCTAAATATGCCCAATCATGTCTAATTAGTGTTGAATCACAATCTTTATCACTTTCAGTTAATCGTACTTCATCCGCTACTTGCGCCCACATTCGAGTCCAGCCAAAATCTTCTGGCGTACTCAATTGATTTGTCCAAAAGACACCTTCATCTATGATGGAAATTTCTGGATGCTGCCCTAATAGCTGGAGAAGAAGCGAGGTTCCCGAATTGTAGCAGCCAACCACAAACACCCACTTTTTAGGAGAAAGCGGTTCTACGCGACGACGCATATAGGGAGCCGTTGTCGGTGATGTGATGAGTGACTGGAGTAATACTGTTTTGGCTATTTCAGCAGACCGCTGGGGTGTTTGGAGGCGTTGCCAAATATACTTCGATAAATTCATTAAATTGTCTTGTGCTTCTTCAATCGTTCAATAAGAGCGGTTCGTATGCGATTATATGGGGTTTGGTTTGATATGATAATTTGGTGCTCAATATTATACTGTGCGTTAAACTGATAGCGTCCAATTTCTAAGGGCCATTCTTTATCCACTTCAATTGGCTGTGTCGTTAAACCGATGGTCAATCCAGCCTCAGTAGCCGCTTGGATCGTTTCATCTGAATAGGCACCGTCAGGATAAGAAATTGATTTTGGCGTTACACCTGTAATTTCTTGTAATGTGTCCTGTGCTTGCTGAATTTCTTGCAATGCATCTTCGTAAGAGTAATTGGTCAGAATCGCGTGATGGGCTGTGTGATTGCCGATTTCTACCAATGGATGTTGAGCAAAATCTTTTAATTCAGATGGGGATAAGGGTCTTTCAACTTCATTCGTTGGCGATAACGAGTCTTTGCCAAATGCCTTGGTTAGATATTTATCAACTTCTTTATGTGTCAGCTTTTTAAGTTGATCACATTCTTGCATAATCGATATGCGAGAGGCACCTCGCTTACGTCGCTCTCGTACAACGACATCCCACCAGAAAGAGCGGTTTTCACAAACATGAACTGTTGAGATAAAAAATGTAGCCGGAACAGAATATTTCTCTAATACTGGCAATACGCGCGCGTTATTGGCAAGGCCATCATCAAAGGTAAGACAGACCGATGGTCTATCTACAGTTAATAAATCTGAGGCTGCAACAAACTCGAACCCTTTTTCAGCATATATGTTGATAAGTTTGTCGAAATCATCTACTGTAAAAGATTCAAATGGTAAGCGGGCCTGAGTCGAGATTTCGTCTAGCGACTCAAAGACAAGGTGAAACATCAGGACAATCACCTGCGGTCGTTCGGTTTTCGCTAAAAGTCTAGCTGCGATTGCGTAGTCTAAATGGCGTATTCTTTGATCTAAGGCTTGTAAAGCGTGTAAAAACGAAAAACTCATAATATCTGCCGAAACACTGCAGCGACTTCTTTGCCAATATTTTTCCACGAATGTTTCGTCACAGACAATTGATAGGCATATTCTCCCATCTCCTTTGCCTTCGCAGGATCGTTCAATAATTTTGCAATCGCCTCGGCAAGTTGTCGTGGGGCATGTGGTTCGACTATATAACCACTTTTGTTGTCTATGACATCTTCTGGCAAAGCACCTACATTCGTCGCGACAACGGGTCTGCCACAAATATACGCTATCTGTAAGGAATAACTTTGGCTCGCATTTCGATACGGAAAAACGACAACAGCGGCCATTTTAACAAGCGCACCCATTTCAGCCATCGGTACGTATTGTGCATCGATGACTGCATCTTGCTCGACGCCTAATTCTTTTATTTGATCAGACCATTTGGTGGTATTTTCTTGCGCTGGCCCTGAAATAACTAACTGCACATTATTCATTTCAAATTCATGCTTGAGAATTGCAAATGCATCAATCAAATCAGGTATCCCTTTATCCGTTGCCAAGCGACCAAATAGCACAATGACCGAGCTATCGTCTTCAATGGCATAGCGAGCTCGTATTGTCTCCAGCTTCAAATCATTGTCGTCTAGCAACCCTTGGGCGTTCCCCATCGGAAGTATATGCGTTTTATTCCGATCGACCTCGTCGAATGAGTTTAAAAATCCTTGCCGTAAATAGTCCGAGAGAAAAAATATAGCGTCAAAATGCTTATAAAGCCTGTCGTTAAGCTTTTTGTAGAGTACGATAACTTGATTTTTGTTTTTCTCGCGTAACTCATATTCATGGCAGATCTGAGAAATTTTCACACCCGATAGCCTAATAATGTTCAAGTAAAGCCAGCCAAGCGGATACCTAAATATTGTCCCAAGCATAATAATGTCGGGTTTATTTGCAAGCACAAAGCGAGTGAATTTTATCCATTCACGCTGCCAGATTAATATCTTAGAAACGCCATCCCATAACGTTTGTACTTTTGTTGCCCACGTTTTTGATTTTGCGTTTTTGGCTGTGTTGCTGCCAAATTGCCATAGCGACCATAGTTTTACCACATCAAAATTTCGGGGCCGATCCTCTAATTCGTAATCCATGCCCGTGACAAGCGTGGCATCAACACCATTTGCGGATAACCCCTCACTCAATAGATGTGAGAGCTGTAGCAGCCCACCTCGGCCAAATGGTTCAACAACATAAACTTTCATCGAGTTCTTCAATCTTTTTCAGGGTTCGGCACAGCCAAAACTTCGGCAAGGTAATCAAAATGGAGCTTTCCAAATTGAATATCATGTTGTTCGTCACTTGTTTCTACGTGATAACCCGCATTTGTAAGAATATCACAACATTCTGTGTACTGCTGAGCACCATGTATTGCAAGGAACACAACTGGGCGTGTCTCTCTAAGCGCGTTTATTGCACCTTGCAGTACCTTGACTTCGGCACCTTCCACATCTATTTTCAACAGATCTGGATGCCGTGTTTTACCATCAGAAATAAGCGTATCGACGGTAACCACTTCTACCGGTGTTTCCCCTTCGTTTGCTAAATGACCCGTTGCATGATTTTCACCCTGATCAAAAAATGCTGTTCCTGCCTTGTCGGCCACAGCACTAGAGAGAATTGTTACATTCGTACAGTTATTAAGATGGATATGGCGCTTCAAAAAATCTAGATTCCGCTCAGACGGTTCAAATGCGTAAACATGACCTGCTTCACTACTTGCCTTTGCTGCTAATAATGTATACAGCCCAGTGTTTGCACCGATATCAAAAACTACATCTCCCTCTGAAACAGCAGCAAAAAACTTCTCCTGCTTATCACGCTCATATGTGCCTAGCCAATAACCTAAGGCACCTGACTCTGAACACCAACGATAACCGCGCAACTGCCCAGCCATAATTACTACTATCTTTGGCACGTATTTGCGAACGAGTCCCATAACACGCTGTCTATATGTTTGTTGATTTACCATCTGCATAATATACAAGATCCAAACTACTTTCTTTGGGAAACTACAAAAATTAGAACCCACCCAGACACTAAAGAGCAAGGTCTAAATCAATTCTTTGCATTGACAAATTGTTGGATTAGAGCAAAAAATTGTTTCATTTTGTTTCGCTCTACCACTATCAATAAAAGAAGATAAAGCAAGATGCCTAGGACAACTTGTATCAGAAAACGCGCCAGAAGTGCTATCTCTATGGTCACCAAACCAAAACTATAAACCGCTATCGCCATAACGGCAGCACAGATAACAAAGCCATCTATCACTTTTAAAACATCTATGAACTTAAGATTTATCAAGCGACCAGGAATTGTAAAGTTCCAATAAGATAAAAAGACTAATGTGATGGCATATGAACCGGCAATGGCCTCGATCGTATTTAGCCAAGCCCCAAATGCAAAGCTAGCGATGGCTGCAATACCAGAAATAACTCCCCACTTAAAAAGCAAATCGGTTCTATTTTGTGATTGGTAGATTACGTCAACAGTGGAACCAATTGTCAGAAAGAAACCAACGATACATAACCAACGCATGGCGGGTACGATAGGTAGCCACTTTGATGTGTATATGAGTAGCACAAAATTGTCTGCAATTGCCGCTAAACCAAATAGTATAGGTGCAGCAATCATCACAATAAATGAAAGGGCATTAAGGTAAAGAGAGCGTACTGCATCTTTATCATCTTGTACTTTTGACAATGCTGGCAACATTACTCGGCGTGCTACCAATGATATTTGATATGGAATCAGTGCATTCGTATATGCTCGTGTATAGTAACCTAGAGAAATAGAGCCAAGAAGTTTGCCGATCAGTAGATTATCACCTCGTTGTGTCCAGTATTCCCAAGCATAAAAGCCTATCATATTGCTGCTAAAGTTCCAGAGCTCACTGATAGATTGTTTATTGATCTGAAGCTTTGGCCGCCAATTCACCACAATCCAGAGAGAAATTACAGTTACAAACATTGTTACCATTGTTTGCCATGCAAGACTCCAAACTCCAAATCCATTATATGCAAGAACTAATGCCGTAATACCACCCGCTAACACTGAGAGTAGTTCAATTATCCCCAGTTGCTTGAAGTTCATTTGTCGTCTAAGCAGTGACAGTGGAACTGTACGCAGCGCATAGATTGGGAAATTAAATGCCAAGACTCTTGCAATCGGCACCAGCGATGGCTCTTGGTAAAATCGAGCGATGATAGGAGCAGAGGCAAATATAATCAACCCAAGTAGACATCCAATTACAATATTTAACCAGAAAACGGAGTATAGATGCTGTTGATGTAGTTCCTTGCGCTGGATAATTGCTTCAGCAAATCCAAGCTCGCCATTAAAAATAGCAACAAAATCTATAATCACTAAGACCAGAGCAATCAAGCCAAAATCGCTGGGTGTGAGTAAACGTGTTAAGACAGCTAGAATAACGAATTGAAAAACCTGTCTACCAATTAAGGAAAGTCCAGTCCAGCTAAATCCTGATGCAACAGAGGAAGACAGATTAGATTCTGGTTTGTCGTATACTTGCTCACCACTTATGGGTTTGCTCATCTACTTTTCTTACACCTTGATCCACTCAAGGTCAGCAAGTATGCTCTTGTATTCATGTTGCATACTTAGCGCACGAGGATTATCAAGGCATGACTCTACAGTAACTTCTGGCAATAGCTGCTCGCCTTCGCCATGTTGTACAAAAAAAGCATTGACACCATGTGCATTACAACCAACTAAACGATATCCTTTTTCATTCGCGAGCTTAGTGAGGGCTGCAAGAGAAGCACCAGCATAGATTTTCTCACCCGAAGTTTGGTTTACAGGGAAATCATCACAGTTGAATTCTGGGTCATAGGGTGTTGTCCATGCATTTTCTGCTGTAATTGCTGGCTGATATTCTGCAATCACGACACGTGGTTGGATACAGTCAAGTGCTTTCCAAACCCAATAATCATTCCCATCAATATCTAACGATAACAGATCAAGTGAACCTTCAAACCCGTTAGACTGCACAAGTTCGTTTATGTTTTCTGCCGAAACGTACGCGGAGACAGCTTTTGGGAGCATATGCTGGACGCCTGGCGTCTTGGCATAGACCGATTGCGCTTTGCGTAAGACTTCGCTGTTGCCATCTATATGCAACCCATACCAGCTATGATTAATCACTAGGTTTGCGGTGTTACTTGCACCGACTCCTGCTGCACCAATATCAACAAATTGCTGGTTCGTTACACCAATCAGAGAAAAAATGTATAACAAAACCCCGTCTTCATCACTGCCGGAGTACCCGCAAAACCCAACCTCTCGAAAGGAACAGGTCTGTTGGCTTTGCGCAAGCTTTTTGTAGTTGAGCAGCAACAATTTTTGTGTGCCCGAATCAGGAACTTTGCTCCGCTGATACCTAAGAATCGCCAAGTCAATCTGATCCTGCAATCCTGTTGGAAAAAATCCCTTTATCTTGTGAAACAGTTTCATATAAATTCCTGACTAAGCCCCGTTTCGATGTCCCCATAACCATTTGGGATCATTTTTTCCAATTGTAACCTCAAATCCTGCTTTTTCTAAACGATGCCGACATTCTTCGGTCGAGATATGATCAAAATGAGCCTCAACGTTAATTGTGTTAACTTTCTGCATCCACTCGGCAGAACTATCAAGCACTTTTGACTCTGCACCTTCTATATCCATTTTCAAAAAATCAATACGCTCAATGTCATGCATCTTCATCAGGGTATCAATCGTAAAAGACCGTGCTTTTCGATCTGCGGGAGCCGTTGGTGTACCATTCACGCGTAGCGCTTCTGCGCCACCACCTCCATAGTCAATTTCGCCATCCTCGCACCACACGGCACCCTCAACTAAAGTGCATCGTTCAGAAAATGGTGCCATATTTTGACGAGCAACAGCTGCATTCTCTTTATCTAGTTCAACAGCAAAAATATTAGCGGTTGGAAATTGGCTAGCGAAATCGATGATGGTATACCCTACGTTTGCCCCTAAGTCAAAAATTATTGCACCTTCTTTTAGTTGCATATCAGGCATATGCATCTCATCAGCAAGTGCATGCCAAAGCATTGCTGCATCAGCGGTGCCCGGGCGGCAAGCCAAGGGGTGCTCATATTTTTTCACATTGATGAGTTCTGGCTTTGGGGTGGAATGCTTCAATAATAGACAACGCAGAAATTTTAGATAGTCGCCAAATGTACCAAAATGGCCTGCAGAACTAAGAACTCGGGAAGCGATACGAGTTCGTCTTAAAAGCTTTGGAATATTCATATTTATTCAGCTAAAACCATGAGTGAGTATCCACCAAAAAGCCGTACCGATAGATCCTGATTAAAACGAGATGTTATGGTACGTGGAATTTTTGCCAACTGTGCTTTCACACTTGTACCTTGATCAACAGCTGATGGCGTATACATCCAATCCATAATGTCATAGCCAGAATCTGCAAGCGTAGCAAGTGCAGTGTCTTTTGTAAAATAATGGATGTGTCCATATTGCGCACGCCAGTTTGTTAATGGCGTACCGCGTGCAATTGTCTGAGCAGATAGATCCAGCGGGATGTGAAACAGTTTTTGCTCGCCAAGCGATTTCATTCTCCGCAGGAATCCAAAACAATCTTCAACATGCTCAAAAACGTCGATGCAAAGTAATAGATCACAGGTCGGTACATCCATTTCTAACATGTCACCGCAATGGAAATGTAGATTATCACTCACTCTTGCGCACGCTAGGTCGATTGCCTCTGGTGATATATCATAGCCGGTAAAGACAATATCGCCTGACAGATTTTGCTGGACTTGCCTTAGCACCTCGCCTGCGCCACAACCAATTTCGTAAACACTCTGTGGCTTCAATTGGTGCTTATTCACCATCTGCAAAATTTGCTTGGCTTTCCACGGCGAATCACTTACATGATAGTCCAAATTGTTTTGATAGTAAGACTGATCGAGATAGATGTTTGATTCGGTCGTGTTCGACGTTGTTGTCATACAGCAGCCTCTTCCGTTTTATGCACATCGCTCATCAACTCAGAGCCAAGATCAATTAGTCGTTGAAAAATTTCTTCCTGAACATTATTCTTGCGGACATATTCATAACCACGCTCTGTCAATGTACGACGATGGTCTGGATTATTCATTAAAAATTGAATCTGTTCCGCGAGCGCGTCGATATTCCCAATCGGTATCACTGTCCCCATCTGCTCATCGACTAATGCGCTTAATGCGCCCGCATCAGAGGTCAGAACGGGAAGCTTGCACGCTAGCGCCTCCAATACAGCACGAGGAAAGCCCTCAAAGTGAGATGGATAGACCAAAAGATCCACCTGTTTAAAGAGTGCTGGCATCTCGTGATGTTGCTTGCGCCCTAAAAACTTTACGCGCTTATCCATTTTGGCAAGCGCCTCGATTTCGGTACGCATCGCCCCCTCGCCCGCAATCCATAACTCTGTATCAGGATGCTGCCGCCAAACGATCTCCATCGCTTTTAAAAGATCGCTTAACCCCTTTGTCACCCTAAGCCACGAAGCAAAAAGTAAGCGGAACGGGCTGTTTTCTGGCGGAAGCGGATCTGGTGGTTGAAAAAGCGCTACATCGATCTGCGGCGGGATGTGGCTACAATTCGTGCGCCTGTACGTTCGCTGATAGTCGGCTAACGAGTTGTGATCGACAAAGGCTATATGCGTTGGATTGTATCGCCAGACCAAGAACCATTTATATACATTGCGCACTTTGTCTACATTAAAGAGCGAACCATGCGCATCCATAATATATGGAATGTTATGTTTTTGCGATATCTTGTAAAGCGCAGGCATGATCAGCCAGTTGTCCGAATGTAATACGTCCATCTGCTTGAGCGAGTCTGCTTGTGCCAAAATTGCTTGATTAAAGTTGATTACATCTTTTGGCTTACTATAGGTTTTACCAAGCGATATAAAGGTTCCATCGGTGGGTAACAACGCCAACGCCGAGTCAAACGAACAGAGCGTTACCTGATGCCCACTGCGCTGTGCATAATCGGCGAAATCCCGATAATGCACATGGGTTCCGCCAAATTCATTATTTGTAACACCGTTTGTAACAATGCCGATTCGTTTGTTCATCATATCGTTATGTTAGAACTTTTGAGCCGGGCCGATTTACATCATTTTTGCCGCGGATTCGATCAACAGTGTATTCAGCAAGTACACGTAAAAAGGCTAAGCTCCAGCCAAATGATTTGAGTAAGAAAACGAACCACGCATAAAGTTTATCAAGCAGTGGTTTTTCCACTTTGCGTACCTGAACCAAAAATAGTGGGAAACTGACTGTCAATCCAACGATTGCGAACATAGGCCAAAAGAGCGCAAAAACTGCCAGAAATAGCGGTCCAAAACGAATCAACAAATGGGGCTTCAAAAACTTTTCGGGATAGGCTAATCGAGTATGCACCCCCAACCATCCCATGCGCCACCCCCACTTAATCATCTCCCACGAACCTACTGGATCTTGATGGTAAACATAGACATCCGAGCGGGCGATAGTCTTCCAGCCCGCTTTCTGCAAGCGCCAACTGATTTCGGCATCTTCGGCATATTTGTCATGTGCAGCAAAGCCACCTAAATCACGAATAGCCTTCGTACGACAGGCAAAACATCCACCACTTAGCTGATCGGCTTTCCCTTCTTTGCCATTAATCGCCTGAAATGCTGCTAGCGCAATTACGCGCTGACCACGCTCGGACCATGTATCCCCTTGTGAAATTTTGTAACCGGTTACTGCTCCAACTTCTGGATCCGAAAAACTCTCTATTAACCGCTCGATTGCAAAGGGAACAATAATCTGATCCGCATCAAAGACAATAAAAAGATCTGCCTGAACTGTGTCCACTGCCACGGCACGTGCACCACGTAGGCCGATATGTGGTAATTCTATAACTTCTAAATTGAGTCGATGAGAATAATTGCGAAATTTGGAAACTGTTTGATCAGTTGAACCATCATCTACAATCAGCAGGCGAAAATTCTGATATGTTTGCTTTAGTAACGATTTTGTAAATGCATCAACGTTTTTTTCTTCGTTATATACATTGACGATGACATCGATAGTTAGCTGATCAGATATACTCACCGCATCCATACCTGAAGGATTGTTCTAAAAAATCCTAGTGGATATCGGAAATTGCGCGGTTTTTTACTCTCTCCCGCTGAACGGGTTGCAATGGTAACAGGAACCTCCATTATTCTTAGGTCTTTTTTCGCCGCTTCCATAATTAACTCGGGGGCATTAAAGCGATCTTCACGGAGATCTAATTTGGCTAAATCTGAACCACGAATCGCACGGAACCCATTTGTACAGTCGGTAATTTTCACATTACCTAGTAAGTTAATCATGTATGTAAATCCAATAATTCCCAGATGACGAGCGCCACCGCTATCTTCGTACTCCCCTAAAAATCGCGACCCCATCACATAATCTGCTGCGTTGTTGACAATCGGGCGTATTAGCGGCCCCATATCTTCCACACGATGTTGACCATCGGCATCCATCGTCATCACAATATCGGCTCCTTCGTTCAAAGCGATCTCAAAGCCAGTACGTAGTGCATCGCCCTGACCTCGATTGACCAAATGGCTCGCAACCATATAATTTTCGCGTCGTACAATATCTGCTGTACCATCCGTTGCCCCATCGACTACAACTACCGGACATACAGAATGTCCATATAACGTTTCGGGCATCTGTTTGAGTACGCCTGTGATCGCATCTGCCTCGTTATATGCTGGAATTACAACGAAAACGCTTCGTAAATTTGCATCGGTTGAATAGGTTTGGCGATATTCTGATGCGGCCATGGCGCGTACTAGCTTACCAATAGAGCGACCTGCATGATTGGCTTTATTCAGTACATACAGAAAAAGCCCAAAGGTAACTAGATTTGATATAAACAGCACCGAAAACCAACGAGTTTGCATCCCAAGTAGACGCGCTGGCAGATCGCCAATAGCTGGATTAATAGACACCGCCATCAATCCAGCTACTACAAATAAGCTAATTAGAAGATCGAGCTTACTATATCGTCGATTGCGGTATTTGTTGATTCCATATGCCGCAATGAGAAGACCAATAACAATACCAGCAACTTGTATTCCACGCATAACTTAATACCCCACTAAATTAGCAAATCTACTGATCCACATATTTTACCCAAACCGGATCCCACGCTTCCCAATCAAAAAAGGTAAGCTGCTGCTGATTGCTGCCATCAGCAGCCATAATCCACAGTTGGCGCACTCCGGTACGGTTTGAGAAGAAGACAATCTGATTGCCGTCAGGCGAAAAGCTGGGGTGGCGATCCCACTCCCAATCATTACGCGTAAGCTGGATACCCGGCCACTGCTCGCGTTCGACCACCCAAATTTCATCATTACCGGACGTGTTCGAAACTAGCGCAACCTTTTCAGATGTTGGAGACCAAGCTGGATCCCAAGCACCGTAGAAGCGATCTCGATTCACTTCGCCCGCAGGTTGCTCCCTATAAGGAAAGGAGCTCGAATCACCAAAGAAGGTAAGCTGGTTTGTTGTACCATAGGTAAAGAAGTTATAGAAGATATAGCGCTGATTTCGTTGGTTATAATCTGGATCGCGCTCAACAAATGCTTGAAATTGGCGATTGGCCGAAAATTCATCTCGCTCGCTTACACGATTGTAAAACTCAAATCCAGTTAACAGAGCTGCGCCTGTACCATCAGGATTGATCATGTGCGCATCTGGCAAAATATTTGCGCCGCGCCGTCGACCACGACTATCACCACGGAAGACAATTTTGTTGTACAAAAGATGATGCGGAAAAACCTCTGTAGGTCTAGGCGTTGGCGTTGCTTTTAAACTGGCAAAATAGTTTTCAATGTAGATAAATACAGGCGTTGGGGTCTTTGAGGGTTTAGGTGTATTTGTCGGTTTAGGTGTATTTGTAGGTTTTGGAGTATTTGTGGGTTTTGGAGTATTCGTCGGTTTGGGAGTATTCGTTGACTTAGGCGTTGCTGTTGCTTTAGGTGTATTCGTTGCTTTTGGTTCCGCTGTCGCCTTCGGTTCTGCTGTCGCCGTTGGCTGCAATGCAGCAACCGCTACTACTGGCGTTGGAATAGGTGTATCGGTCGCGATGACAAAATAAACCGGATTTGGCGTGCCGGTTGTGATTGCGATTGCAGTTTTCAACCGATCCTGATATTGGGCAGTTGCCGTATTCTCGGGAGCAGGAGTTTTGGTTACTACTTTGGGGGTTGGAGTAGATGTTGCCGTTATCCAGTTATCTGGCGTTGGTGTTGCGGTTCCGACCGCTTCAGCTAATGCTGTCGCCTCTAGTACCAGCCCAGCAGCAACAAAAATAGAATCGGGCGTTGGCGTATTTGTTACAATAACTGACGTTGAATCTGAATCATCTTGCTGTACCGGAAATCTTCTGACCGAACTTGAACCCGAAGCGGATAATGGGAATGAGCGAGCGAAAACGCCCACAGATGCTGTAACCATACATAATATTATGAGCATACCGCAATGGATACGAGAGAATGAATATGTATTTCGAGAATGAGCTTTACAACTATTCACACGGGTATCAATTTTTGGCGCATTGGGCTTCTTACCCATTGACCTCGATCTGTTGATGATGAAGTTATTACTTAATTGTTTTCTTATCACAAAAATCCCAGCTATCCCTATTGCTATCTTATTTATTATACTCAGTCTGAAACCAGTGGATTGTTTCGGCAAGTCCATCGGCCAATGTTACTTGAGGGTCCCATTTAAGTATTGTCTGTGCTTTTTCAATATTGGAATAATTCTTGATGATCTCACCCGCACGCTGACCTTCATGCACAATCTCAATGTCGGGGAATTCTCTCTGCACCATTTGGGCTAGATCGAGAACGGTTGTTTCTATACCCGTTGCAATCTGAAACGTTTCACCGCCCACATCACTTTGCAGAGCAGCAATAAGCGCACCGCATAAATCTGTGGTATGGACAAAATCACGAGTCTGCATTCCATCGCCATAAATGGTCAGCTTGCCAGTACTGGCTGCATCTTTTAGAAATTTAGCGACGACACTACCCTTATGGGTCGATCTTGGTCCATAGGCGTTCGCGAAACGCAAGACAACCGTCCCAACGCCATAGGATCCGTTAAAGGCGCTGCAGTAACCCTCGCCCGCTAATTTGCTCGCACCATATGGTGACAAAGGTCGAGCGGGCTTCGTTTCATCAACGGGTGGTTCATTTTCACCAATCGGTGCATTGGATGAGGCAAAGACAAAACGCGGCACCTTATATTCGCGGCAGGCAAGCAGCATATTCAACACGCCAGCAGCATTGATCTCAAAATCAACTTCAGGCGCGTTAATCGAATCGATTACGCCAGTTTGTGCGGCCAAATGAACGACCCCATCGGCACCGGCTACGGCTTTGGAAACAGCCTCTTTATCGCGGATATCGCCTACCATAATCTCAACAGCATAATCGCTTAAATCTTCTGCGCTGCCGACACTCATATTATCGAGTACGCGAACTGTATATCCTTGCTTTAATAATTGTGGCACAAGAGCAGAGCCAATAAATCCACAGCCGCCTGTTACCAAAACCGTTTTATCGCGATCATCCATAATTATTTCCACTTCACGCGTGGCATAATCTTGCTGCTGTCAATATTATCTTTATATTTGATAATCTGTTCCAGCATACTCGCCACAACCTCATCGGTCATATAGTTTGGCTCTAGACCTAGTTCCATCAGACCCGAGTGAGCAGGATTATAGTAGTGATCTTCGGCTTCTTTGCGTGGATTTTCAATTGACTTGACCTCAACGCTCAAGCTCATACCATTGCCCACACGCTGAATCTGTTCGGCTAATGCATTTACAGAGAATGTTTCGGTAAACTGATTCAGAATACGCAATTCGCCCTCATCTGCTGGATTATTCATAGCGAGGTCAACACATTGCAGCGTATCACGCAGATTTAGATAGCCACGAGTTTGCCCACCCTTGCCATAAACAGTTAGCGGTACACCAGCCACAGCCTGTACCAAGAAACGGTTAACGGCTGTGCCGAAAATATCATCGTAGTGGAAGTTAGGCAGCAAGCGCTCATCCTGATCGCTTTCATTCGTCGACAGGCCATAAACTGGCCCCTGCATCAAGTCCGTTACGCTAAGACCAAAGGTGCGTACGTAGAACCAAATCAGATCTGTGTCGAGAACTTTTGTGGTGTGGTAAAGGCTACCTGCTGCACGTGGATAAAGGAATTTGCCTTTGCGCCCTTTGTGCTCAATTTCTAGCCAACCCTCTTCGATGTCAATGTTCGGTGTACCATATTCACCCATTGTGCCAAGCTTGATAATGTGACATTTGGGCGCATACTCCATTACTGCCCAAATCAGATTCATGGTCGCGTTCAGGTTATTGTTGAGCGTCTCACTTGCCTGTTCAAAGCCCATCATCGAGTAGGGGGCCGATGGTTGCTCGGCATAGTGAACCACAACATCTGGCACAAACTCGCGAAAGACGTTTTCCATCGTACGATAGTCAGCACAATCCCCAATCTTAACCTGAATATTCTTGCCCGTGAGCGACTTAAAAATTGCGGCTCGGTCGTTTAAATTTGGTAGCGGAATCAGCGCTTCGGATTGTGTTTGCTGCGCGATGTTGCGACGCATGTAGTTATCTATCACATAAACGTCGTGTCCTTTTGCCGCAAAGTCCATAGCAGTTGGCCATCCAAGATAGCCATCCCCACCCAGTACCAATACTCGCATCACGCTCTCCTTACGCTGGTTCTGCTACTATGTTAGATTCTTCTAATACATTATGATCAATCAGGTATTGGTGTACCTCGTCCAGACTCATTGACGCTTCGACGGATGAATTGTATGGGTTATCCACTACCGTGTCGTAGATGCCTGGATAGTCGTAATTAACATCTTCATATACAGAGCGGAAGGCGGGCAATACCGAAAAGTAACGCTCTAACTCAACCGTGCGCCGCACTTCTTCGTCATTCATCAACTCTTCGTAGAGCTTTTCGCCTGGTTTGGTGCCAATCGTCACCAGATCAATCTCTGCTGATGTATAGCCATACTGTGGCGCAAGAATATCGATCATAGCCTTGGCTAGATCAACAATTTTTACCACTGGCATCTTTGTCACAAAAACCTCTCCACCCTTTGCCAAAAAGGTAGATTCCATCACCAGCTGTGTGGCTTGGCTCAGCGTCATGATAAAGCGCGTCATCTCGGAATCAGTCAGGGTAATTGGCCCCCCCTTGGCGATCTGCTGCTGAAAGATTGGCACCACCGACCCACGCGATCCCAGCACGTTGCCAAAACGTGTCGAGGCAAAAATAGTCCCCACTCCGCGGCGATGGGCATCCGCAGCCGTCATCAGGCGCTCGCCCATTAACTTCGACGTACCCATAACGTTTGTGGGGTTTACGGCCTTATCGGACGAAGTAAAGAGCACGCGCCCGACATTATTTTTAATGGCAGCATCAATTACATTTTGTGTGCCCAAAATATTGGTTTGGATTGGGTCGCGTGGTGACTTTTCGCAGACAATCACATGTTTAAGTCCGGCCGTATGCAATACCACATCAATGCCGATCATCATGGAATTAAGCGTATCGCGGTCACGCATATCACCGAGATAGAAATGAGTGTTTTCGGCTGACTTGTACTCTTCGCTAATAAAAAAAAGTTCACTTTCGTTGTTGTCTAAGCCAATAATTTCTAAGGGATCGTGTGGCAAAATTTGGCGGATGAGTTCTTTGCCAACCGTGCCACAGCAGCCTGTAATCAAGATTCTTTTGCCCAACCACGGATTTTCTAGATTAGTGCTCATAAATAGTCGCCTCTATTTTTGCTGAAACAATAATGCATTAACTCTACCAGTTTGCAAGCAAATAGTAGGGTACGGACCACTACTAGAGAATGATCGCAATTTGATGCGTATAAAGTTGTAAAACTAGAATTTATAACAGTGGACGTGATTGGGTGATCTATCCGTCTGTAATACGTTTAATTCGTAAATAAGGATATGTTTTATATTCGGCAAGAAATGGTCTCCGTCCCATAAACTCACCGAAAAAGGCAATAAAAATCCCCAAAAATAAACCAACGAGTGCCATTATCGGCACAGCGGACAAATCTATGATCTCGTCTCGCTCTTCTGGGGGAACAGCAGGTGAAGCCAAACGGACTTGCCCGCGAGATGAAAGTTGAGCCACACTCATCTGATCAATCTGACTTTTTAACTCTTTCCATGTATTCCAAGCAATATCGCGCTTCTCGCTTAATACCTGATGCATTGAACGTTGCGTCTCGAGATCTGCTTGCAGTGAACGTAATTGATCATCAATTTGCTCTAATACTTTTTGTTCTTCTGATGTAATAAAAACAGCCGAAGAATTACTCTGTTCGCTCGGCTGAGATGTAAGGCGACTAATGGTTGCATCATTTTGTAATGCAATCAGCGAATCCGCCACAGTTAGCGTGTTTGTAATCTGACGCTCTAGCATCAACATCGGGCTATTGCCCACAAACTCGTTTAGTTCATCTTGTAAATTTTGATACTCTTTCTCTGCATTGTTCAATTCTGCTTGCATAGAATTGAGTAGTTGAGTCGGCACCTGACCATAGACATCATAAACGTGATCAACATAGTGTATTGCCCAACTGTTTGCAATTAACGCGGATTTTTCTTCTGAATCAGATTGAGCCGTGATGGCAATCAAATCACTGTTTCCAGAAATATTCGGCAATACATTCCTACTTGTTGCTTCAATATTTTCAAGCAGCGTCGCAGGCTTTAGCTCATCTTCATTTAGTTCATCTTCATTTAGCTCTTCAGTCAACTCATCAATTACAGCCTGCGCAATGGATCCGCTATAGGCTAATCCTACAAGCGCGTTTGTATACTCTGGACTGTAATAGTTCATGACAATCTCTTGCCGATCATCGACCATGGTGCTGCGATCTGTGCGGGCAATAACAACTGTTGCTCTAGCCGTATATGTAGCGGGGCCAAAAAGTTGCCATAAAAGCAAGGCAGTCGCAGCCAAAACCGGCAGCAAAAGCGCTAAAAAGAGAATTTCGCGCCACCATTTAAAGAGTATCTCAACATAGCGACGTAAATCTATCTCATCTTCATGCGGACGAAAGATGCCCTCTTCTTTAATTGGTTGTTTTTCCATAGCAAATTGGATAGACACTGGGCAAAAGGCAAAACGTATAATACTCTCTGAAATAAGAATAGTACTTGAAACTAAGTTAGTAGAGAAATCGAGACCACGGACACTATAATGTCCATGGCCCTTGATTTATCGCACTAGAGGCTGTTTGAATATTCAGTCTCTTAATGATTTAAAGACTCAGCAGACCGCGACGAGTTAATTCTTCGATAATCCGATTAACACACTCATCAACACTGTGTACGTCAGATTCGACCACAATTTCCGCATTTGTCGGCTCTTCATAAGGTGAAGAGATCCCTGTAAACTCTGGGATTTCGCCGCTGATTGCCTTTGCGTATAGCCCCTTTGGATCGCGTCTTTTGCAAATTTCGATATCGCAGCTAACAAATATTTCGAAAAATCGCTCTCGTGGAACCAGTGACCTTGCTAACTCGCGATCTGCCTTAAATGGAGAAATAAAAGTACAGAGTGTCAGGTTGCCATTATCAAAGAAGAGATTGGCCACCTCGCCCACACGCCGGATATTTTCTTTCCGATCCGCATCTGCAAAGCCTAAATCACCATTTAGACCGTGACGCACATTGTCGCCATCTAGCATCATTGTGCGTTTGCCCATTGTGTACAGACGCTGTTCTAGTGCCTTGGCAATCGTTGATTTGCCCGAGCCGGATAGCCCCGTAAACCAGAGAACCGCTGCGCGATGACCATTCTGTCGTTCGCGCATCTCGCGCGTGATGGTCATTGCTTCCCAAACAACATCGCTCGACTTAGTTCTCTCGGGCACTGCCTCGGGTCGTTGCTCTATGTACTCATCCAAATTACGAGCACGACGGCGGATCATACCCGCTGCAACCGTCACATTTGTGCTTGGATCGATTAGAATGAAGCTGCCGGTGTTGCGATTAATCCGATACGGATCAAAGTAGAGTGGCTGCGTTGTAGTCAATTTTACGCGCCCAATTTCATTCAGGTTTAGCGTATCAGCAGGATTGCGATGGAGCGTATCGACATCAATCCGATAATTCAACTCAGAAACATATGTACGTACTTGCCGTGTTGTATGCTGCAAAATATATGCCGAATCTGTATTGAGCGGCGTTTCATTCATCCAACATAAAATGCATTCGAGCTGATTGGCGACATTTGGCAAATTTTTCTTACGCACAATCATATCGCCGCGGCTAATATCAATCTCATCTTCTAACGTTAGCGCAATCGAATCACCAGCTGCTGCCTCGGGGATCTCGCCATTTAGCGTGACGATTGACTTTACCCTGCTCTCCAAGCCAGATGGCAAAATCACCACATCTTCGCCTGGCGAGACGCTACCCGATGCAATTTGCCCAGCAAACCCACGGAAATCTTGGTTGGGGCGCAATGCCAACTGCACAGGAAAGCGGAAATCGACTAGATTGCGGCTGCCACCAACGCTCACATTTTCTAAATGATGCAGCAGCGTCGGCCCCTTATACCAAGGCATATTCTCGCTTTCGTCAACAACATTGTCGCCATTGAGTGCAGAAATCGGCAAAAAGATTAAATTAGGGGCCGAAAGCTTTGAGGTAAACTCAGTATATTCGCGAACAATATTATTATACGTCTCTTCGTCGTAATCAACCAGATCCATCTTGTTTACAGCAACCAACATATGAGGAATCTGCAATAAAGAGGCCAAAAATCCATGCCGCTTTGATTGTGTCAAAACGCCTTTTCGTGCATCGATCAGAATAATGGCTAACTCGGCATTGGATGCACCTGTCACCATATTGCGCGTATACTGGATATGACCCGGTGTATCGGCAATAATAAATTTGCGCTTGGGCGTAGCGAAGTAGCGATACGCCACGTCAATCGTAATTCCTTGCTCGCGCTCGGCCCGCAACCCATCGGTTAACAGCGCTAGATCAACCGTCTCATCTCCACGCCGTAGGCTTGCCTGCTCAATCGACTCCATTTGATCTTCAAAGATCGCTTTCGAATCGTACAAAAGTCTACCGATAAGCGTACTTTTGCCATCGTCCACGCTACCCGCAGTAGTAAATCGTAACATATCCATTAGAAATACCCCTGCTTTTTGCGATCTTCCATTGCCGCTTCGGATCGTTTGTCATCGGCCCGCGCGCCACGTTCGGTTACGCGTGCAGAAGCTACTTCTTGAATAATATCATCTAAACTCGCAGCCGGAGACTCAACCGCCCCAGTGCAGGTCATGTCGCCGATTGTGCGGAAGCGGACCAGCCGATTTTCGACCGTTTCACCTGACTGCGGCTGAACAACGTCCGATGTGCCAAGCAGCACACCGTCGCGATCAATAACGTCTCGTTTATGCGCAAAATAAAGAGACGGAATATCGATATCCTCCATCTCTAAATATTGCCAAATATCCATCTCCGTCCAGTTGCTGATCGGGAAAACGCGGAAATTTTCTTTAGGCTGTTTGCGGCCATTATAAAGGTTCCACAGCTCTGGCCGCTGATTTTTTGGATCCCATTGACCAAACTCATCGCGGTGCGAAAAGAAGCGTTCTTTTGCGCGCGCCTTTTCTTCATCACGGCGAGCGCCACCAATCGCAGCCTCGAATTTGAATTCGGCCAACGCATCCAGCAACGTCACGGTTTGCAGCCCGTTGCGGCTCGCATTTGGGCCAGTTTCCTCCGTCGCGCGTCCCTGATCGATTGAATCCTGCACATAGCGCACAATTAATTGCGCCCCAATCTTAGGCATCAAATTGTCGCGAAATTCAATTGTTTCGGAGAAATTATGGCCTGTATCAATGTGCATCAACGGAAAGGGGATTTTCCCTGGATAAAAGGCACGTTGGGCGAGGTGGGCACAGACAATCGAATCTTTTCCCCCTGAAAATAGAAGAACCGGCCTATCAAATTGGGCCGCTACCTCTCGAATGATATAGACAGCTTCTGATTCAAGCTGCTTTAAGTGTGAACGAATATATGTTGACATAGTGCGCTGGTAAAATTCCTTTAACTAGCGATAATTAGTGTTGCAACCGTCTGAAATACGATCAACACTTTTTGATAAATTAAATGTACAGCGAATTGCTGCTCGGGAATAAGGGTACCAGACTCTAAACTAAAAAACATTACCATATACCAGTAATATCTGTCAATTATCTTACGTTTATTCGCTAGGGCAATCGCGAGTCTTAAAATTATGCGCTAAATGCCAGTTGAAACCGACATCTGCTATGGAAAACAGGCTAAAAGCCCTGTTAAATTGTCGAATTCGTGATAAATTAACCTGTTTCAAACAGATTTCCCATTGCGCACGGGGACTTCAATCCTCGTCTGCCGCGACTCGCGATTGCCCTGGTTTATTCGCTTATATATTCTGAATGTTTTTACCGAACTTAAGGTCGAGTAGTCAGTTGATTTCAAATAATGATAACTACATTCGTCTTTGTTGTGAATAGTACCTTTTACCTATTCAAATGTTTTTTAGATATGATGCTACGAATGAGCCAAACGGTGCGTTAACCCAATCCCCAAAGTAGCCAAAAGCGTTGCCACAAGCGCCACGCCAAACGCAATGTTGTAGCTGCCACTTTGATCAAAAATCCAGCCCGCTAGCCAACTGCCCGTCGCGGCACCAATACCAAAAAACGCACCAAGTGCACCGATGATCGTTCCTTGCGACGGGCCGGGGAACGTGTCGCCCGCAATCGCCGTGAGCAAGCCACTACGACCACCTTCGCCTATCCCCCACAAGAGCGCATAGAGCGTAAGCAACTGCGGCATGTCGCGACGCAGCAGAACAAGCAGCAAAAGCGCACAAACTTGGGCCGCAGAGCCAATGTAAAAGGTGTTGGCTCGACCAATTCTATCGCTCAACTGACCAAAAATGATAAACGCCAGCGCCGTGATCAACCCTGTGCCGCCCAGCAGGGTGGCCGCGGTCAGCCGATCAAATCCGATGTCAACCAGATACGAAACTTGGTGGACCGAGACCATGCGCAGCGTAAAAAGGCCAAACATGCCACTGAGCATGAGCAGCCAAAAGATCGGCGTGTGTGCGGCTTGGCGGAACGTCCACTCTGCTTGGGGCGTTGCAGCAGCGGTGAGCATTCCGGGTCTTGTGGGGTTCGGCATCAGTTGGTGGCCATCGGCCCGTAAACCCGCTAATGCAGGATCATCGCGCATGAGCCAGATCACAATCGGCAGCGAACAGAGTAATAGCGCGGCCTCAGCCTGATACGCCACGCGCCAGCCAAATGTCGACACCAGCCTTTCCAAGATAGGTGCCAGCAGCAGAATGCCAATACCGGTCCCAGAGAAGGCCACGCCAATCGCCAACCCGCGGCGTCCAGCTTTTGCAAACCAGCGGCTAATGACCGATGCATGGACAGACAAACCCAGTATTGTGATCCCTAAGCCAGTCCAGATGCCGTAATAGAGGTAAAATTCTCCCAAATTTTTCATGCGACTGGTCATGAACAGGCCACTTGCCACGACGAGAATGCCCACACTCATAACTCGCCGTGCGCCCCAGCGATCCAGCAGCCAGCCGACCAGCGTACTTGTCAGTGCAAAGACAATCATTGTGGTGCTAAATACGCCTGCTGTATCGGCACGTCTCCAGTTAAATTCGGCTCCACCCTCGCCGGGCCGTGTCAGCGCTTCGAAGAAGATGCCGAAGCTCAAGCGCACAGTAAAGACAAGGCTTATGACCACGCAACAGACGAAAACAACGGCCCACCCGTAGAAAAAATTGCGTTTTTGGGCGAGGCGGATTGGATTTAACAAGATATTTCTCTCTGTCTACAAAAATTATAATAAAAAAAGCCTGACGAATGGTTACTATCCGTCAGGCTTTATAAACTAGCAAATTGTATAGTACTTGTTGTCTCTTTATATCAATGCCCGCCGAGGAAGGTTCGACGCACATTTGCATCGTTTAACAATTCTTGACCCGTTCCTTCGTAACTGTTCTTGCCCAATTCTAGCACATAGCCGCGGTCGCTGATCTCCAACCCTTGGCGCGCGTTCTGCTCGATCATGAGCACAGTTAATCCGATTTCTTTATTCAACCGTTTGATCGCAGTGAAGATCGCTTTTGTAATGACTGGGGCCAATCCAGCTGAGGGCTCATCCATCATCACCAGTTTTGGGTCCCACATCAGCGCGCGACCGATTTCGAGCATCCGCTGCTCGCCACCGCTCATCGTACCAGCCATCTGCGCAGTGCGCTCGCCGAGCCGCGGGAAGAGATCGTAAACGTATTGGATCTTCTCTTTGACGCGTTCTTTGTCTGGCTCTAGATACATGCCCATTTCGAGATTTTCGTAGACCGACATCTGCGGGAAAACGCTGCGCAACTGCGGCACGATTGTGATCCCGGCTTTAAGGGCATCTTGCGGTCGGATTTTGGTGATATCTCTGTCGTCAAAAAGAACGCGACCCTGACGCACGGTTAGGAACCCGTATAGTGCCTTAAAGACGGTTGATTTCCCTGCACCATTTGGCCCGATTACGCAGACAATTTCGCCCGGCTCAACGTGTAAACTCACGCCGCTGAGGATGTCAAGATCCGCATGGTAGCCTGCGTAAATGTCTTGGACTTCAAGTAATGGTCGTCCGTTTTGAATTGTAGACACAAATTATTCCTTAAATGATTCAGTAAATGGTACTGATAAGTATTTACGCACATAAATATGTTTGCCTGCTAGCTTACTAAAAGTACTCTCTGTAGATAGATCGCATGGCTCGAATGAAATCAAATAAACATGATCATCTGGTGTATGTTGTAGATGTACAGGTGGTCATATAATGAACTGGTCCATAATTGACATGACTATATTGATCTAAGCGTGTTTGACTAAAATAATTTCCTTCACTCTCTCTAACATGCAGCCATGATTGGGAAAGTCGGGCAAACTTTTTAGATGCTGAAGCAACTGGCTGAATCGAGAGGTAAACCTATGGCGCAAAGATGTATAGCAAAATTGGTAAAGATTAGCTGTTGCTATTTTATTCCACCCCCCCTGCTAACAAGAGTATCACGATCTAGATGGGACTTTTTACCTCTTTCAATATTACTAATTATATCTTTAGACAAATCTGATGCATCTGCTAATTTTTCTTGTGATCAAGTGGAGCCGGTAATATAGTCAAGCTTGTCTTCACGAAGAGATTTCAAGACTTGTCCAAAATTCGCTCGATTCATTCTGCTTATTTCCTTACAGCTTTATCATCAGAATTGACGGTTTGGGTATGTTAACTCTGACGAATTTATGGTGTCTAAATTGGCGAGGTTGAGATGCCAAAATCAACACAAATTTACGAGACAAAAACCACTAACTCATGATAATCTTATGGTGTACATATCAAATACATAAATTCATTTTTTATTTATAAAAAAGGAGGTTTAAATGAAAAGCCGAGCCCAGTACAAATATAATACACTATTAATGAATGCTAGGACTTCATTAGTTACAAAATATTGCTACAATACACTTCAACAAAAGAATATTGTAGCTTCGATGATAGCATTGCTTGCGATGCTTCTCATCATCACACCAGTATCAGCAAACACGAGTAATTGGAACTTTACATCTTTCATGGATGGTAGATATCTAAATGGCTCGGATAATGTAGTGTTTCATCAGATAGATGCAGGGTTTCTTACTTTTGAAGGAAGTATTGCTGCGGTAGATAGCAACGAGAATCCTAATCCGAATGCCAGCGAATGGGCTTTTCAGGTAAAGAAAGATGCTTTCGGACCTGATCCAACAATCTGCCAAACGGTTGTACTTCCTACCACAGACGGTAATCCTGTATTCTTTAACGAAGGCTGTGGAAATACAAGTGCTGGTTCCTACTGTTTAGTAATCTTTCGTGGTGCTTCAGATGGATGCTCATATAGTGGCTCTGGTACACTAGAGACGTAAGTTGAGATAGAGTGATGACTAAATATATTGCCCTTGGCACCCAAATCGATATCTTTATACAGAAGACAATTCGAGCGAGATGCTGAGGGCATTTTCTATAAGGACAGGCTACAAGATGACCCTCGACTTTGACATAACTGTTTGGGCGATTGGTATATTATCTTTAATGTTAATATTGATATTCTTACTCTACAAAAAGCAATCTGTGTCATATCTTTTTTGCTTTTCAATATTTTGGATATACCTCCTATTTGTTATGAGAGAAACTTTATTTCCTATTTCTTTATCTACTTATAATGCTAATATATTTGGAGGAGAAGCCTACTTTTGGGCAAGTGTAAACCTTATACCCTTCTATTTTGGTCCGCTTGCTGCTTTACAGGCTGCTTGGTACGGTTTTATCTTAAACATAGTTTTGACTATGCCGTTCGGATTTGGTATTAATTTTTTAGCACGACTTAAAGTACTTTGCATCTTCTTGATTGCGCTGGTCGTTGGGCTTACGATAGAAGGTATTCAGTTCGTAATCTCTATGATGATAGGTTACCTATATCGCGTAATTGATGTAAACGATCTTATTGCAAATGCAATTGGCGTTCTTATAGGGTATATCTTATTCCGAATTTTTGCTTATTTTTATACGAAGATAATAAACTACATTCCCATATGTCAAATTGGGATATTCTCTTACGTTTATAATGTGTGTATAGACTATCGCGATTTGTAGACTCATGAGGTTTTCATTTCTGCCCTCCTGAATCCTTCACTACTGTCAATTATATTCAGAACGGATTAGGATACCTCTAATCCCCAATCCCTATTCCCCACTTGTTACTCCCCCTCCGCACCAAAGTACGCTTCGATCACTTCGTTATTCGCTTTGATCTCATCCGGCGTTCCTTCCGCCAGCTTCTCACCATAGTTGAGCACGTAAACCCGACTACAAAGATCCGAGATAAAGTTGATGTTGTGCTCCACAAGCAGAAATGTCTTGCCCTCATCTTTGTTTAGCGTCACAATACGATCCTTAATCGTTTCGATCAACGTTGGATTGATGCCGGAGGTTGCTTCATCTAGCAGCAGAATATCCGGATCTGGCATAAGGGCCATACCAATCTCCAGCAAACGGCGTTGACCACCCGACAGGTTGCCCGCCTGTTCATCGATAAGCGGACCAAGTAACAAGAAGTCGATCAGATAACGCGCTCGGTCTTCCGTGGCTTTTGCACTTGGCTTGAGCAAACTAAAGATGCCTTCGCCACGCCATTGACGGCTGATGAGCATATTCTCTAAAACCGTCATCTTACGGTAAACACGAATCACCTGAAAGGTGCGCGCCAACCCCAAATGTGCAACCTGATGAGGCTTAGACGTTGTAATATTTTCGCCGTTGAGAAAAACTTCTCCCTCATCGATCTGCTGCACGCGGCTGAGACAATCGAATAGCGTTGTTTTGCCGCTGCCATTTGGCCCAACCAGCCCCACGATTTCGCCCGGATAGACCGCAAAATCGACTTTATTAACGGCGGCCAATCCGCCAAAGTATTTGGATACCTGTCTTCCTTCCAAAAGCGGTTTTGTTGACATGATTTTAAACTCCCCCGCTTGATTTTTCTATAACCGATTTTTCTTGTGGAGCTGCTTCTCGCTCCGTACGTTTGCTCGATGAAAAGAGACCGCCAAAACTTGTCCCGCTGCGGTCGCTTAACGAACCAAGAATTCCCTCGGGCAAAAAGAGAACCAGTAAAATCATAGACGTGCCCAGCACTAAGAGATGAACATCGCCCATATTGGCCCAAATTAGATCCTGTAAAAAGTAGAGCACCGTTGCACCAAGCGGTGGGCCCCAAACCGTACCGAGGCCGCCAAGCATACTCATCATCACCATTTCGATTGTGCGTGTTTCGAAGAAGACCACATCGGGATCGATGAACGTATTTTGCCAAGCCCAAAATGCGCCAACCAATCCAGTTAAGAATGATGCCACCATGAATATAGCAATCTTGTGATAGGTGGTGTTGATCCCGCGCATCTCTGCCCCAACTTCATCCTCGCGGATGGCGAGCAGCGTCTGCCCAAATTCGCTACGCCGAATCCACCACGACAATCCAACGGCAATGCCCATCAACCCCACCATGACCAAATATTCGCCCATGCGGAACCAATCTTGTGGAAAGCCAAAGAGCGCGTTTTGCGGCGGTAGCGTTAGCCCAGCTCCACCACCGGTAAGTGGCTTCCAGACACGGATAATCTCGCGCATTGCCACAAAAACACCCAACATCGCAATCGAGAAATAGGGCCCGCGCAGCCGCAGCGTGGGCATCCCGATTAGCAGTGCGAAGAGCGCCGCGGCAAGCCCCGCAAAGGGTAATGCAACCCAAAATGGAAGCGCTGGCGCAAACCATAATGCACCGCCGCTTGTGGTAACCAAAACGCCTAACACATAGGCCCCGATGCCAAAGAAGACGGCATGACCAAAGTCAACATAGCCCGTCATCCCGCCGATCAGATTCCAGTTCGATGCCAATGTAATCAGCACAAAAAGTTGGCTCAACGTTTGCAGGGTGCCCATTAATTCATTTTTTTCGGTAATAAATCCAGAGTAGGGGAAAACGTACAGCGCAATAATAAATAGAATCCATAAGGCGAACGCAAACCATCCCTGTGCAAATTTTTCGACTCGTTTTCGTAATAGTGCCATTAGTCAACCTCATCCATTGGGCGCAAACCCTGTAAAATGCCCTGCGGTCGTACAATCAACACGACTACCAGCAAAACAAAGCTAGCAGCAATGCCAATGTTTGTTCCGATTCCAGGCACAAAGCGGGCGAGCATTACCTCGGTTATGCCCAAGACTAATCCGCCGATTAGCGCCCCGGGGATTCGTCCAAGGCCACCCAGCGCTGTAATGGTAAAGGCCTTTAGCGTAAATGGCGGTCCCATAAAGGGGAATACAGGCACCGTTAGGCTAATCATGGCACCGGCGGCGGCAGTCAACGCAATACAGATTCCAGCCGTAATTGCATAGACTTGATTAATTTCTATCCCGACAATGCGTGCAGCGTTTTTATTCTGTGCCGCAGCCCGAATCGACTTGCCCAATCTAGAGCGCTTCAAGAAGAGAGCCAGCGCAGACATTATAATGAGCGAGGCAATAAAGATAAGGCTCTTTACAACTGGGAAGGTTAGCCCTGCTATCTCAGTTGCACCACCGTAAGAGATGTTAATATATTTTGGGTCGGCTGTGTACAGCAGTTTGACCACATTTGCAATGGCAATGCCTAACCCAAATGTAACCAGCAGCGCCATGAGATGAGGCCGCTCAACAATGCGATTGATCAGCACTAGCTGGATTACATACCCTACCACAAACATAACTGGGATAATGACCACCAACGAAACGAATGGGTCCATGCCAAAGGCGTTAGAGAGCGCCCACGCCATATACGCACCGACCATCAGATATTCTCCATGGGCCAAATTGATGACGCCCATTACGCCCCAAATAACGGAAAAGCCAAGGACCATGACGGCATAAAAGCCGCCTAGCAAAATGCCCTGTATAAGTGTTTGTAAAATTGCGTCCATAATTAGTTTTGGGATTGGGGATGGGGGAGTAGGGATTGAGAAACAGGATAATTGCAGCCCGTTCTTCCAATCACCGATCCCCAATCCCTATTATACTTACCCAGAAAAGTTCCGTACCACATCTCAAGAAGCAGCAATGGGGTCTCGCCATATGGGAGAGTAGAACTTTTCTGGAAAGCTATACCTACTTATCGATCACTCCACGCTGGCATTGGATAGCGGATGTCTGAAACCGCACTGTCTGCCGGTGCAACAACCATAATTTCACCATCCTGAATCTGAATGGCACCCATTGGCTTGCCTGCGTTCTTGCCCGTATCATCAAAGTTTATTGGTCCGTAGAAGGTGTTGACATCTAACGCATTGAGCGCATCGCGCACAGCCGCAGTATCAGTCGAACCAGCAGCTTCGATTGCCAACTGCAATGTCAACGCCGTAGCGGTTGATTCAGCAGCTTGATAGGTCGGCGACTCGCCCCACATGCTCTCATATTGAACGGCGTATTCTTCTGCCGTGCCAAAATAATCATCTGCATAGGCCATCGTTCGTTCCCACTGTGTAGGCCCAATAATGTACTCTGCATCGGCTCCTACTTCTTCTACAAACGTTGGATTACTTGGCCCAACCGTAATGACCATCGCTTTGGGGTTAAAGTCCAATTCCTTGGCGGCACGCACAAAGAGAAGTGCATCGTTAAAGTGACCACCACCCAAGAATACATCTGGCTCTAGCTCTTTAAACTTAGACATAATGCCGCTCACATCCGCAACATCTTTTGGATAGGTCTCAACTGCCAGCACTTCTAGGCCATATTCCTCAGCCCATTTTACCGCACCCAACGCAACGCTTGTGGGGAAGGCAGTATCTTCGTAAGCAATCACAACTGATGTTGCACCCAGCTCCGAGAGAGATTTAAGGGCAGATTCACCATAGTTGCCAGCCGGCGTTAGTACGGCAAAAAGATTCTTGAAACCGCGCTCGAAGAGTGTCTCTGACGAACCGTTACCTTCAACCATAACAATGTCATATTTCTCGGCAATGGCACTCGCCGCCATTGTCATACCCGAACTATATGGACCAAGCAGCAGATCGACACCATCTTCGGTGATCAGCTTCTCGGTTAAGCGCGTGATGGTATCTGGATCACTTTCATCATCATAGTAGACGATTGCCGCGCTACAGCTTTGATCACCAACTGTGATGCCGCCACCTTCACCGTTGACCCAATCCAGCCACAGGTCATAGCCTTGGCGTACATCTTTCCCCTCGCGAGCATACTTGCCCGTTTCGCTAACGGCAGCACCGAGCGTAACGACACACTCGCCATCATCCCCGGCCTCGGCCATCGATTCACTACTTGTATCATCACCTGCGTTACTATCTTCTACCGCAGCAGGCGGTGCACAAGCAGAGAGAGCCAGCGCAAAAATGGCAATTAACCAAACAAACGGAATAGGTTTTCTCATTGTTCCTCCAAAATAATTTGCATGAAATGTTAATAACGTAGAATTTTATACCATCCCCAAAAAATGCATCACAAATTTACTTGCGGCAGCACTTTGCGCACATTAAAGTATGTGCAGAAGAGAAATACTCCATAGCCGGGTACGTTGCAATGTTTATTGTAGAAATAGTAAAAAACGAGAGTTGGGTTACTGAAGCTTCGGGGTATTACATTGAGTATATCAGGGAAAGTGAGTTGTGCATAAAGTCAGGGCAAAGCTAAAGGTGTACCAACCTATAGGCTTGCCCCACTTCTTCAAACAAAACTCGGTAGTTCACAATTTGCCAAGTAGAGGATACAGGACGATTTTGTGAACTACCAAAACTATGAAAGAGATGGCGTATTAAGTGGCGGCTGTTGGCCACGAGTCTGATAGAAATAAAACCCAACTAAGGTCACGCCCCCCACAACGTTAAAGAGCAGATTGGGCCACAAGAGTGCAAGGGCCAAAGCGAGCAAGACTACTCGCTCGACGATGGTTACATGCCGGAAGAGATAGCCAGAAATGGCCGCTGTAAAAACGTACAGTCCCATTAGCCCAAAGGCGAATACCTGAATCTGTTGCATCAACGATCCGTCGATTAGATACGAGTAAGCAAATAGAAGCGGCATGACGTATAACCCCTTGGCAATCTTCCAGGCAGCAAAGCCTGTAGCCATCGGTTTGGCTTGGGCAATGCCCGCAGCCGCATACGCAGCCAAACAGACGGGTGGGGTAACGTTTGAGTCCTGCGAAAGCCAAAAGATGATCATATGAGCAGCGAGCAGAGACACGCCCATATCTTGCAGAGCCGGTGCAGCCAAAACGGCCAGCATAATGTACGAAGCCGTTACGGGCAACCCCATGCCTAGCAGCAGCGAAGCAAAGGCGATCAACACCATTGCCAAGAGCAGAATACCGCTAGACAACTGTACGATAAGCTGTGAAAACGTAATCGAAACACCCGACATGTTGATGGCACCCACAATCAAACCAGCCGCGATCAGCATAATACCGGTTATGATCATATTGCGGGTTCCATCAGCCAGAGAATCGAGAATGTCGCGGACGCCCATTCGATGATTCTTGCTCAGCCACGAGCTGACGACAACGGCAATGATGCTAAAGCCCGCAGCATATGTGGGAGTGTAGCCAGCAATTAACATACCTACAAGGATGCTGATGGGAAGCAGAAAGTGGATTCCGTCACGCAGAATTTCGCCCAGCGACTCCTGATTCTGGGCGTCCTCTCGCATTTGAAGATTATTGCGCTTTGCTTCTTGGTACACATAGAAGCCAACGGTGGCAAAATACATGATGGCGGGGAAAAATGCCACAGCCACAATTGTCGAGTAGGGCAGCCCCGTCCATTGGGCCATGATGAAGGCTCCCGCCCCCATGATCGGTGGCATAAGCTGCCCCCCTGTCGATGCCGCCGTTTCCACGCCGCCAGCAAATGCAGGCTTAAAGCCTGCCCGCTTCATCAATGGAATCGTAATAGAGCCAGTAGAAACCGTATTCGCCACCGCACTACCAGAGATCGTCCCCATTAGGCCAGAGCCAAGTACGGCCACCAGTCCAGGACCACCGCTGATCCGCCCCGTTGCTCGTTGCGCTAGCTTGATAATGAAGTCACCCCCGCCCGATCGAAGCAAGAACGAAGCAAAGAGAATAAACATAAAAACAAACGTGGACGAAATTGATGCCGTTAGCCCAAATAGTCCCTCGTCGGTAAAGTACATCCGGTACAGGACCCGCATTAGCGTCATCCCGCGGAAGTAGAACATGCCCGATATTTGGCTGCCCCAGAAGAGCACATAGGATAAAAAGAAGATCCCTAAAATGGGAATAACAGGGCCAGCCGTACGCCGATTCAACTCTAGCACCAGAACAATCGAAATGGCAGCGAAGATTAAGTCCGCCAATATAGGCACTTCGTTCCGTGCGTGGAGCGCATCTTCAAAGAAAACAACATAGAGAGAGCACGAGAAGATCAATACGGCTAACAGAATATCGAGCGCAAGACCAAAACTCGGCAGCCGTTTCTTCCAGCCCGGATAGATCAAAAATCCAAGCCCGCCTAACATCCCCATATGCAGAGCATTACGCCATAGTTCGCTCGTTAAGTCGAATGTATTGACGTAAATATGAAAGAGCGCCACACCAACGCAGAGCCAATAAACTATTTTACCTAGAAGCCCGTCGCCAAAATTGCGCACGGTCGTCTCAATGTCTCCGCTCAATTCTTTTTCGGTCGTTGGTTGATTATTCATTTCAAAAACCTTCGTATCTATTCACCTTATCTACAGAGCTAAATAATGAGCATGCCAGATTAGTTCGAACTAATCTGGCATGCTCACTACTCATATAGCTAGATGAAAGTTGGCTACTTACTCAACAATCAAACTCTCGGGAATTTCTAAACCCATCTCTTCATAGTAGCGAGCCGCACCAGAATGCAGCGGTACGGGCAGACCAACGATCGCTCGTTCAAGACTCATGGCCCCTGTCGCCTGATGAATATTGACTAAGAAGTCCAAATTTTCGTAGATGGTTTTTGTAATTTGGTAGACGGTCTCATCATCCATATCAGGATGAACGGCCAAGAAGTTAGGTTGTGCAATGGTGTTCACATCTGCATCCAACCCAGGATAGGTACCGGCCGGAATAACGTAGCGGTTCCACACAGGGAAGGTTGCATTCACCTGCGCAATCTGCTCGTCCGTAAACTCAAGAATGCTAATCTCTTCCGAACCGAGCGTAGCAAATGCCTGCGTCACAGCAGAAACAGGTGGACCAGCCGGCGTGTTCATGCCAGCAATGCGACCATCCTGAAGCGCAGACGAAGATTCCGAATAGCCGACCCGCTCAAAGGACATATCCTCTTCCGCATTGTAGCCAAGCTCAGTCAAAATCGTCAGGCCAGATGTCTCTGTACCAGAACCGCGGCGGCCAATAGAGAAAGTCTCGCCCGAAAGATTGGCAATATCATCCATATTGCCGCTCGCTACGTGATCATTGCTCACGATAAAGTGTTCAACATTCTCCCAAAGCATACTAACCGAGCGCATGGTCTGTTCGGGCGTCCCCTCATACTTGCCTTGGCCTTCCCACGCCATCGAGCCAAATAGCCCTTGTAAAATGGCAAAATCCACTTCATTATTCTTCAACAGCTGTATATTTTCACCAGATCCAGCAGAGCTGATGGCGTTCATCTGAATGCCAGAGCTAGCAAGCTTGACGTTTGTCAATGTAGCGAGCGCAACGCCAACTGGATAGTATGTACCACCCGTAGAAGCGGTAGAAATAATCAACGACTTGGGACCATCCTCCTCGGCTGCTGCACCGCCAGAGTTGTCCACCACCGGCGCAGCACAAGCCGCTAATGTCAGCGCGAGGACAATAAGAATTGATACGAACGAAGAGCTTCGTGTGCGATTCATCATTTAGTTTCCTTTATTTGAGATGAACAATACATTACATACAGAACATTACGTACAGAAACCACAGTAAAAGCATAGCCAAGCCAGCATCACCACAGACGATGCCGCTTACATGCTTACCGAAATTTCAAAAAAGAGAAGTGGTGCTGAAATATTGGGGGACGAAAAAAGAATAGCAGAAGAAGATAGAGATTGCATAAACAACGATGCCAGAATATAAACAAAATATAAACAAATAGGGAGTGAGGGCTAGGGACTGGGATGATTTCGACCGTCCTAATCACCCAAAGCGATAGCCAAACCCATGCTCCGTAAATAAATAAAGCGGATTAGCCGGATCAGCCTCTACCTTGCGGCGAATGCGACCGATATAGACACGCAGATACTCTGCCTCGTTGCCATATTCCTCGCCCCACACGTTCTGCAAAATCGCGGCGTGCGACAGCACCTTGCCCTGATTCGCCATCAAATACTGCAGCAGACGAAACTCCGTCCGCGTAACCTTTAGCGCCTCGCCGCGACAGATCACCGTCATCGCGTTCGGATCCAGCTCCACCTCGCGAAAGCGCAACACCTCTGGCGATGGGATCGCACTCACCCAGCTTGAACGGCGCAGCGCGGCCCGAACTCGCGCCATCAACTCATCCACACCAAAGGGCTTGGTCAGATAATCATCCGCGCCCATGTCCAGCGCCTTCACCTTATCTGCCTCTTCACCCAGCGCCGTCAAAATAATAATCGGGATAGTCGACTCTTGGCGGATACGACGGCACGCTTCAAAGCCATCCATATGCGGCATCATAATGTCCATAATAATCAGGTCGAGCGTCTCTTGCTGAAAATGGCCCAATGCTTCCAGTCCATTACTAGCCGTCAGGATCTGGTAACCTCGGGCGCTCAAATTGCGGCTGATAAATTCACGTAATTTGATTTCGTCATCAACAACGAGGATTTTGGTGTTATGTTTCATAAGTAAGGGTTGTAGGGTTTATGGTGCTACAGTGCAACTAAATTGTCCATCATATATAGCCACAAAAGCTGCGCCATCTCATTCTTCTTCGACTGGTAGCGAAAAGCCAAAAGTTGCCCCTTGCTCCTCGCGTTGCAGCCAAATTTCGCCACTGTGCGCCTCGACAAAGCCCTTGCAGATCGCTAGCCCCAATCCAAATCCACCCGTCTTGCGCGCTAAGCGATTGTCCAGCCGCACAAAGCGTTCGAAAATATCGTACGGCATATCGAGCGGAATGCCAATACCGTGGTCTCGCACCAAGCAGACAACATCTCCATTTTGCCTGAACGTTTTTACCTCTATCCGCGTCTTACTCTCAGAATATTTGACCGCATTCTCCAGCAAATTACGCAGCACAGTGCGAATGCGCGAAAGGTCCATCGCCGCAGCAGGCAGACTATCCGCTAGCGCCAAGTGGACCCGCCCATTTAGCCCATCAGGGAAGGTTTGCAACACCTCTGGCACAAGCTGATTTAGCGAGTAAGATTCATAATTGATCTCAAGCGTGCCCGCCTCAATGCGCGACATATCCAGCAAATCTTGGACAAGATCGGCCAAACGATCGGCTTCGCTGCTAATCGTCTCCAAAAACTCACGCTGGCTCGCTTCATCCCATTGAACATCTGGTGCAAGTAGCGTGGTGGCATAACCTTTGATCGTTGCAAGCGGTGTGCGCAACTCGTGCGAAACAGTCGATATTAGGCTCGACTTCATGCGGTCCAGCTCTTTGTCTGACGTCATATCCTGCCAAAGCTGTCCACGGCCCAGCAACTGGCCATGGGCATCGGTCACGGTAAAAAAATTTATGCGCAGATCCTGTGGCTGACCATTCGCCTCTACTCGCGTGAGATCAATCGTATAATGACCATTAGCATCAGCCGCCTCGGAGTGCATCCGCGCCCAAAACACAGCTGGATCCTCTGCATTGGCAAGCAACAACTCTAACAGCCGCGTCACAGAAAGGAGCTTCATCTGGCTACGGCGCAGCCCAACCAATCTTGCCGCGCGCCGATTGCTGTAAATCACATCGCCAGCTAAATTTTCCAAAACCAACCCATCATTTAGGCTTTCGACAATCGCATCCAAACGTCGCGTCTGCTCTTGTAACTGTTCATCTGTGCTGGCAAAGAGCGCCGCATTTTCCAATGCCAGCGCAGCATGGGTGCCCACCAAATTTGCTAACTCAAGCTCGCTGTAGCTGTAGCGATAGGGGCTGCTTTTATAAACTAATAAAACGGCTTGGCTCGCGTGAACGGTTGCCAGTGGAATGGCTAAAACAGAGCGATTCCCTTCAACCCGCGCCCGCTTACGAAACGGCTCATACGAGAGATCGATCTCCATATCCACAACTTGGATCGACTGCCGATTGCGCAACGCCCGCATCGATGGCGAATTTGGCTCGCTTGTGGCAATCCGCAACTGCGAAACATAACTGTCCGACAGCCCGCGACTGGCGCGAATCCGGAACGCATCGACCCGTGCGTCCAGCGTTAAAATCGCGCAGCGCTCTGCCCCAAAGAGCTGCTGAACCTGCACCAAAATGTTGTCCATCACCTGATCAACATCCAAAGTTGCCGTCACCGAACGACCCGTTTCGAGCAATGTGGAAAGCTGAAGCAGTCGTGTTTGGGTCTCTTGCTCCATGGCCGTGAGCGAACTTGCCAAGCGACCCACGCGGCCCCCTTCCTCGGCCAATTTTTGGAATTCTTCACGCTCGCCGGGCTGCAAAAACCCGCGCCAGCGGATCGTCTCGCTCATGTCGATCAACCGATCAATTGAGCCAACCCAACGCTCGGACATTTGGTACCACAGCGCCAGCCCACCCACCAAGGCCAAGCCAACAATTAGTACCGGAATATAGTAGACCCAAAGCGGAAAAATGCCATCCTGAACAAAGGGCCGTTGCAGCACCAGCTTTCCTTCTGCAGATGTAACAACCCACGTATGCAGCCACATGCGCCCACTTGGATCAATGCTGGTAAACGAGGGGCTGGTTGAATAGCGAGCGGTACGACTAACCTGAGTAATCCATTCAAATTTGTCACGCTGTGTAAGATGTAAAGTAGAGTTTGAAGTTGTGTCTTGTAGGGTTGTATAGCGTACATCGCCGCCGGGGTCACTAATTAAAAGTGAATACGCTGCGGGTAGCGTTACCTGAGCGGCCCATGCGTCAACTTGGCCGATTCGGTCAAGCTGTTGGGCGTAGATTGAGAGCAACTTCATATCGTTCTCAATCTGCATACTGTTTGCCCGTTCACGCAACGTTGTTGCGAAGATAAAGCTGCTGATCAGCAGCAGCCCCAGCAGCGTTAGATACCAGCCCAGCAGGCGCGCTCGCTCATCTGGCTCGCGTGAAAGCTCCAGCAAACGATCGGCATTTGGATTGTTTTCTTCGGGCCAGTACATGTGCAAAAGCGTACCGCATCGGGGATACAGGATGCAAAATGAGATGAAGCTGAACAGAGATAAAAGGTAGAGCTGAGTATCCGTAATCGGGGGAGATCACGTATCACTAAGCTCTATTATCATAAACAGCTCTATTGCTCATTTTTCTGCCATTAGGTATAAAAAAAGGCACGAGACTTGAACATAAAAGTCTCGTGCCGTTGCCTTGAATAAGGCTATTCCAAAAATAAAATATACAGTATGGCCGCAAGCTAAACCAGAAAACCGTTAAAATCCGTATAATTATTTTTCTGGTTTAGCCTTATTCGGAACGCAGCCTATTTCGCCACCGCTTACCTCATTTCTACTTATTCCGCTCCTAACTTACTGCACAACAAGGGGTACAAAAATCGTCGGTAGCATGGCATCATCTGGCGACGTTGCTGCCATTACGAGTATTGGCCTCTGTGTGCTTCCTTCATCCTGTGTTGGAGCTAGTGGCTGCATTACATCTCGTGTTCTTCGGTAAACACAGGCCGCCTGTGATGCATTGCCAAAGATCTTGCCATCAAAGCCTGCGCAATGCTGATAAGCATAATCAGCGATAATCATCTCTGGCTTGACCGGACGCGAACCGTCATGATAAAAGTCGGTCTGTATAGCTGTCGGCAGTGGAAAAACCTCAATAGACGCACAAGCTAAAGCATTAAAAGTAATGCCGATACTAAACCTGTCACATACATCCGGCACGCCAAGCCACATGGCGCTGGTTGTCACTGTTTCATTCAACGTCATTTGTTCTACCAACTGTATACCAAATAACTCTGGCTTCGCTTGAGGACCGGCCAACTCGTATGCATTAAAGGCCTCCTCTGCGCTTTCATATTCCACTCCGTCAATGGTTCGCTTACCCATCAAGTACATATAGGGTGCCGGAAGTGGTGCGTCATCGACATAGCAGTCTTCCGCTGCTACATGCTGATAGCTTGGACCACAGGGCGGCGCACCAATCCAGTACGGTTCAGTATTCCACGATGCAGGGTTTGGACCATTCTGAGGACGTGGTAACCGCTGCACGCCATAATCGGCTCGCGTAAGCTCTTGATATTCCGCCAAACACTCTTGGGCATAAAATGGGTTGAGGCTGACAATGCCACAGTTACTTTCCGTAATCTGCTCTAATTTTGCGGGGATCTCCGCTGGAGAGACTCCATCTGAAAGGAGATTGGCAATGGTTGCACTTACATAGGGTGCGGCGAATGATGTGCCCTGCGCTTCGGCGTATCGATCTTCGGAGCCACTACTCATAGCAAATGGAACCAGAACAATAATACCGTCATCGCCGTCACCACCAGGAGCCATGATCTCACCGGCGTTTGAATAGTCGGCCAGTTCATAATCTGGGCCAGCTGCTGCCACGCCTTGCACATGTGTCGAGTCGGCAGGATATTGCATTGGCCTGATGAGTGGCTCAGCCTCATCTCTTTCACTCTCGTTTCCCGAGGAAGCCACTAACGTAATACCCTTGTTTTTGGCCTCTTCAAAGAGCGATTCAAGCGCTAGGTGCGTACAGCCATCGATAGCTGCTGTATCAACGCCGAAGCTCATGTTGATCACCGAATTGGTCGGTAATTTCTCAATTGCAAGCTCGACACCACGCACTACGCTAGCATTGATTGCATAACCCGCACTGTTGAAGACCGGAATGCCAATCGCATTTGAAGCATCTGGCGCAATCGATTTGAAGATGCTGTGAACGACATTGCCGTGCAGCGTTAGATCTGCTGACTTTGGCGGCGTCTCTGCATAGAGAATGTTTGTATCTTTGATAATTGATAGGCCCGCCAGGTTAGCCGATGCATGATCGAAAACATCAATAAAGGCGACTTGATGACCTGACCCTGTACCGTAGATATTGGCTGACTTTTCTATCATATCTAATGACCACTGAGCGGCGTAAGCTTCGGTATAATTCATTGTTGCACCCGTACTACCGCTCGCCCAGCTGTTGCCGCCGCTCGCCCAACTGTTGCCTCCACTAGCCCAGCTGTTGCCCCCACTAGCCCAACTATTGCCTGCAACCACTAAACGCGCATTTGTTGTGCAGGTATTATAATTGGCCAATTCCCCATCAACTAAGGAGGCAATTTGTTCATATTTTGATGTGGATATCTCTGTCTGAGCGTTAGAACTTCCCGGTGTGACTTTGTAATAGAGTGCTATGTCCCCCAGACCAAATCCATCAACAAGGGTAATGTTATATGTTTCGACGGTGCATGAGGCTACTTGAATACTTTTCGCACCACTTTTATAACAGGGTAATGTCACCTCAAAGCTTGGGTTCAACGTTGTCGTTTTTGCATTATTCCTACCGCCAGTGAAATCGGGGTAAACAACAAGCATATCTTTTACAACGAGCGTTCTATCGTCTAATAGAATGGTTTCAAGCGGAGCGCTCGTCGCAGATTGCATATTGTCTGCTGCATATGCAGTAGATTGGAGAATCCCTATAAGCATAGAGAGTGTCATAATGAACGCACTAATCACGCTAAATAAAAATCGTGAATGCTTATTTGGCAATCGTGTGGAACGTGAGGACGGGGCCCGCAGAACAAGATGGCTAGCGCACTGTTTTGCTATACGAGCCACTTGCAATTGTCTTCCTGTTATCATGCTTCTTACTCCTAAAATATTTGTAGGTAATATAGCGGTAGCAGATTTGATAAAATCTTTATCCGTAGAATTAATCTGCGATGTTGTATCCAGTCAATAAAAAAAATGGGTCTAGTTTATTTGGTTGAAAAATGTGTTTACAAACCGTAGGTGCGATTTCTGAGTATTGCAACTTATATCTTGCACACCGCCGTATTATAAAATCCCGAGGTGCATACCTTTCTATGCCTATGAGAGCAATCAGAACGTTACACGTTATCAGCATGACCAACTAAAAAGAATGACGCCCACCAATAGGGGTGACGATAATCTTTTGCGTCAACCTCATTCATCTTTCGCGCTGGCTCTACTTGCTCTGCTATCGCTGCCGCTTGATAGGTGTGATCAGCGTGAGCGCAGGCAGGCTGTGTATTACTGAGAGCAGTGGATGCGTGCTGTGCATAATCGGGATTAATGAATGCAAGCTGTACATTACGCAACGCATCGATTTTTTTCTGGTTTCCTGCAAGTTGGCTGTAGAAGCCTTTCATAAAGTGGGCGGTAGATTGATCCTCAATCAGCCAATGAGTTAAGATTAGCGATGATGCGCCTGCATAGAGGAATGCACGCAGCAGACCGCGCAATTCGTCACCATTGCTAACCACGTTACGGCCTGTCTGGCAGGCGCTTAAGACGACCAGAGATGCCTTTAAGCGTAGGCCAAAAATATCTAATATAGTCAGCGGACCATCGGCCAGTGTCAATGCTGAAAAGAGCGGATTCTCGGCATGAAAATCTCCATGGGTTGAAATGTGCAGAATATCTACAGCCTTGGCATTTATGCTTAGCGCTGCAGTGGTTGCAGCCTCGTTAACATACGCGGTACCGTGCATGACTTCTGCAACCTGTTCGGCCTCGGTCACGCTATAAGGCAATCGATTGTTGTTAGAGTAGCCAAAGGTGGCGCAGGAGGGGCGTTTCTCGTCTATGCCGTGTCCATTATGGGCCTCGTTATCTCCTGCGGTTGGTTGGCAAAAGCGCAACAGACTAGCACTTGGAAGATAATGTACGGCGTGGGTTTCGATTAAATAATGTGATCCAGTGTAAAGCGCATGGAAGGGCAGATGGTGGAGTGAATAGTGCGGTACAATGAGCAGCTTTTTATAATCGACAATCTCATTTTGAATTGGTCCAATCAACAGCTGATACAGCTGATGCAAGATCGCTTGGCTCTGGTCGAGAAGTTGAGCTGAGAGACGTTTGTCATGTTGGCTTTCCACAACGCTGGCGCAATTGAGATCAAAGAAGTTGAGGAGCTGATTAATTTCGGAAAGCGAGATATTTAAGTAGCGCGCTGCAACGTTTTTGTTATCAATCAAGAAGAGTACCAGCCGATCCGCAACAACAAAATATTCAACTACCAGCGTATCCATATCAATATACTCATGCAGCGCTACTTTTTGCCACTGCCAAAGGAGCGCTGCATCTTGCGCATAGTCAGCATTGCGCACCAGCAAACGCTGCCATAGTTCGGTTATCTGCGCTTCGTAACCGACAATCTCGTTATACCCTGCCCACCCATCTTCCGATTGATCCATTTGCGTGAAACGGAGATCATCCGAGCCATCTAATTCTCGATAAATGCGGTTGCGCGCAGATTGTAATCGCTTTAGCTCGGTAACAATTTCGACATCTTCTTCATCTTTGGCTTCAATACTCAAATCGATCCGATAGGCCAGCAATTCTAGCAATGCTCTAGACTTGGCTCGTTCGGCATACTCCAGAGCAAGGGCAAACTCTTCTAACTCGAGCGCAGTTGCAACCGCCTTTTCATAGACTCGCTGATTCTCCGCTGCAAATTCGATACGGTGCTCGACCATGAGATTGCCCTTGAGCATTTCAAGCGCATCGATTGCTTGGTTGTATCTACTTAATGCATCAGGGATTTGCTTTTCAAGGAGTGCCAGATCGCCATGAAGTTCATATGCACGACAGGTAAAAACTGGTGCACCGATTGTGTCTGCATTAGACAAAACCAACTTAATTTGTTGGCGCGTACTGTTTACCTTTTCTTGCGCGAGCAAAACTCTGGCAAGCAATAGATTTGCAGAAAGCTCATCATAATAAGCATTTAACGAGCCAAAGATCTGTATACAGTTTGTGACTGTCGAATGCGAACGCGCATAGTCGCTGCGATGATAGTCGATTAGGGCCGTCTGTAATTGTGTGCGCGCAACAGCAAATCTATTTCCTTGCTTCATAAATATTGCCTGAGCAAAAGAAAGGGATTCTTCAGACTGCGCATACTTTCCCTGTGCAGTATATGCTTCAGCTTCTATCATCGCTGCAAGTGCAGCTTCTCGCTCATTCTGCCGCTGTATCGCCTTTGCACGCAGCTTGCTACACTTCGTAATTACCTCATCATATTGATGGATTTGCAACAGCATTTCACAAGTGTATAAACCAACGCGCATCGCATCGCGCTGTCGATTATCTCTTTCGTAAAAATACTGAACCTTATTCAGAATATCCAGTGACTCGTTATACCGACCACTCAGCGTATGTGTAACTGCTAGACTTTGACGAGCGCGTTGGGCTTCACCCATATATCCAGCATTAATAGAGATTTGATAGGCTCTTTGCGCCGCCTCTATAGAATCTTGAAATTGACCACCCATACGTAAAATGATTGACTTATTAATCAAGAGTTGGCCAAAAAGATGGTCATCGTATACTTCCAAAATACCTTCGGCTTCTTCAAACAGCGTTTGCATCCGCGGTAAATCGCTCATCCACTCACATACTGATGCCATATTCATGATAATAGCTGCGTATGTATGCGACTCACCATGATCTAGCAATACCTGTTGGCTATTTTCACCGACCACCAACGCCTCTTTAAATCGACCTAAATTCGCAAGCACCGCAATCTTCGAGATTGCCAACTTTGCCAGCTTTAGCTCTTGCTGCTCACGCTCATAAATTTCACTGGCTTGATTCAGCCATTCCGATGCCTCGGCAAAACGCCCAAAGGCAACCCATTCCAAATTGCCTTTGGCGAAGTAAGCTTCTGCAATATGGAGCGGATTGTCGGTGTACTTTGCGAACTGCGTCATCGCATCGACCGCGATCTGCGCACGCGTAGAATCAGCACGCTGCAATTGATCTGCATGTGCTTTCATTTCTGCAATGGCTTCGTCTGCGATGGTGGGGTTGATGAGTGAAGCGTTGTTGGCGATGAGGATATTCGAGCGGTTAGGCTCGCTTGCGGTTGCTACGTAGTTGGCAACAAACTGCTCTATATTCACTTTGGTTTTACGAACCCTTAATTGTATCTTCTCGATACGTAACAGTAACTGAGCCATTTGGTTTTGATACACTGCATACAGCCACAGCATTCAACCGGCATTACCATCATTCTTTAGAGGATACCTTTAATTTTTGAAAAACTGACGTTGTTTTTCTGGACTAGATGTTAAATTCGCGAAGCAGTATGCTAAAATCGCTTTCGACGACAAGTTCCAAATCATATTCGCCCGATAGCACGCCTTCGATAGAAAACCCACCTAGTTGATTCACCGGCACGAAGGCGATTTCATGCTCGCTATCTGCAACGAGCAGATTTACTTTGCTAAATGGAGCCTGCACACCAAGCATAAGCCCCGTAATATCAACCAGATTACTGTTTGCAGCTGAGCGTGCTAAACGAATGCTGATCTTGCCCAAATCAATTGTGTAATCGAGTAATGTACTCTGCGCCGGGCTAGACTCTGAGCGGGTAGCCGCACCGCGTAAGCCTTGCGCCATCTGCGTCTGCCGGATTACTGGGTAGAAGATCGCGCTTGAAAATGGCGTTGTGCCGGTGGTTCGCTCACGACCTCTATCGGCTGAGCGACGTTTCACCAATGCAGATGGATCCATCTGCATCGCTAGTTGATTCAATCGCGATAGGCAGCTTGCACAGCCCCGAACGTGCTTGCGTAGCGCTTCGTGATCTGCGCTGTCCATGATTCGGAGATGATATTCACCCAAATTCATGGTGTTTGGACAATCGTCACCGGTTAATTTGGCTGCAAAGCGCTGCTGAGATCGAGTAAGCTCACGAGCACGGCGCTGGCAATCCACACAACCGTTAATATGTTCACGCACGGTGGGGTCAGCGACGCTGTCTATATATGAAATGAGCTGTTTAGTTGTTGTTGTACACCGCATATCGAGAGCCTTTGTCCTCAAAAATGTATTTTCTAAAGTAATCTTGTGAATCTGTGATTAGATGATTCGTCTTATGATTGATGTTCTTGCTCAACTAACAGATTAATGTACCAAAGCGATCTCGCTCGTCGTGGAAAAAATCTTGCAGAACCTCGTTAAGGTTGGGGTTGCGAGCAAGCCGACGCAAAATAGAGGTTCGCTTATTGCTGATCTGTTTTGTATCTTTAAAATGTTCTGGATAGAGTTCAAGCAGTTCGCGATTTTTGAGCCCGTCTATAAAGAAGCCAAAGAGGACAACCCGCTCTACTTCATCTATCAAGAATTTTTCAACCAACTGCCAGAATTCATTTTTTTCTACTTGCTCAAAGTTTGCCCCATCAAAATGGCTGCTTATCTTTTGCTGAGCGCTGCTTAATTGATGTACGCTAAATTCAATCGTTTGCTCGCTACTTGCATCGGTATGGTTCACTACGGCTGGCAACGTAGGGCTATCATCCATCACCGCCGCATGGGCGCAGAGCTTTGTGTATTGAAGCAATGCCGCTAGGTCGGTAAAGTTGGCAAACTTTCCTGGCTTTAGCGCCACATAGCGCCACATTCGTTCAAAGGCCCGATTGACAAAGTAGTCAACCTCCTCTCCAGAACTAGCAAAATAGCTATGATTAATCACCCACGATTTCACCAAACCACTATATGCCTGCAATAGTGCAGACCAAGCAACTTCATCTTGTGCATCGAGCGCTCGACGAAAGAGTTCGAAACCATATGCTGTATTGGATTTGCCCGTTTCCAAGTAGCTTCGCATCTCTTTTTGTGTATGGCTAACAAGTTCTTCTATACACATAGCTTCTGGTCTAGCAGGATACTCAATTTCTGCGGAAGTCGATGACCACTCGTAAAGCGAAGAAATTACTGATGCGGTGAAAGAACCGGGAATTTGCGCCGCTGCTAAATTGTTTTCAGTCGTTTGTACTAATACATTCATGGATAGATTGTCCTCTATCCACTTAAACAGCTCTGCTAATATTTTTTCTGCCATGAGGTTTCATTTCGTTTGGTTGCGGATTAAATTATGCTGCTGTGGCACATCTTTATATTGAATTTTGCTGTAACTGGGCAAGTTTTAGGGGAAATAACACTATTGTACACTGAAATTTATCATGAGGTTATGCCAATTTTATAACAAAATATAGAAGATAAGTATATATCTTTCTCACGTAAATTTGGTTGATTCTTGACCATCAAAACTAATGGCTGTATGAAAAGACATGATTGTCGATGCCAAATGACACAATTGTAATGGTATGCAAACTTTGCAGAAATTGCAGTTGTTCTATTGTATACACAAATTTTATGATATGTGTACGCATAGGGTCTTATTACTTGATGAATTAGTCCTATAAATGGCATAACAAGAATTTAAACAGTCACTGGCACAGGATGGAGAGTCTGATGCCTCGTTATGATCTAGAAGATAAAGTGGCCGTTGTCACCGGCGGCGGGAGTGGAATCGGTTGCGCCATTGCGCTACGGTTTGGGATTGAAGGCTGCAACGTAGTCGTCGCGGATCGGAATGAAACGAGCGCGAACCAAGTGGCTGACGAAATTAATCAAGCTGGGGGGACTGCATTGTCGCATACTGTGGATGTGACGCAGCGTGACAAAATCGAACAATCGGTTGAGCGACCGTCTCTGAATTTGGTCGACTCGATATTCAGGTGAACAATGCGAGGATCGCGCGTGTCGCACCGCTGCTTGATAGTGACGAAGAATTGTGGGAGAGTGTCATGAACGTTAATGCTAAAGGCGTGTTCTTGTGCGCCCAAGCCGCGGCCAAGCAGACGATCTGCCAAGGCATGGGTGGGCGAATACTCAACAATGCCTCCGCGACAGGGAAGATGGCTCCGGGCAAGCTTCCGCTGGATGTCTACTCGGCGAGCAAACACGCTGTTGTGGGGTTAACGCGTCAAATGGGGATGGAGTGGGCCAAGCACAACATACTGGTGAATGCCGTCTGCCCCGGCATTGTCGACACGCCCATGTGGGATCTGATCGACGCAGAGGCGGTCGCGCGAATGGGCGCAGAACCGGGGTCGGTCAAGGCCGCAGCTGTGGCGGACATCCCTATCGGTCGCATCGAGCGCCCCGAAGATGTGGCCAATCTCGTCGCTTTTTTGGCGTCGGAGGATGCGAGCTATATTACGGGGCAGGCGGTTAATGTTTCGGGGAGACGGATTCCGTATTAGGCATCCGAAAAAGATGACATGATACGCAACACATCCATTTTTTATGGTATACTATTTGCCGTAGCATCTTTTTGTAGACATCACCTCAAAATCAAACCGATTCGTCTCGCCATGTCACTCGATCCCAAGATCTTCGAACAGCTTCATCAGCTATTGCTACGCTTGTTTAGCGTAGAAGAACTGAGAAAATTGATATTTTTCAATTCCGGCGAAGATTTCAAATTCTTCGTCCGAGGCGAAAAAGATAGTGATATCGTATGCAAGGCTATGAATTGGGCAGATGGACGAGGGCGACTTGATAAATTGGTTGTTGCGGCCTATGAAAAAAGACGAGAGAGTCCAGACTTCCAGCAGTTTATGCAGGAACATGGTCATCTGTTTAGCTCAGGTGGCATAACACCAATCACTCAATCAGAATTACCGCCCCAAAATTCGACACCCGAACCAGCCAACCGCAAGCTGAATGTCTTCCTCGCTCACGCATCCGAAGACAAAGAAACCGTGCGCAAACTGTATCATCGACTTAAAGCCGATGGCGTTGACCCGTGGCTCGATGAAGAGAATCTATTGCCGGGCCAAAATTGGGGACGCGAGATACCAAAGGCCGTGCGCAACGCAGACGCCGTGTTGGTCTGTCTGACGAACCATTCGCTGGACAAAGATGGCTATTTTCAAAGAAAGATTCAGTTCGCACTTGACGAAGCTCGAAAACAACGAACTAACCAGATTTCCCCGATCCCCGTCAAGCTAGAAGAATGCCAAGTGCCAGCAGAACTAGCGGGTTGGCAACGGGTTGATCTATTTGAGGAACGGGGCTACGGACGGATGCTTGATGCACTGCGTCAATATGCATCAGATCTCGGCGTGCAGGGTGAAATTGCTCAATCGCCCGCTCCTTTTACGCCAAAACCCAAACGCCGACTCAGAATTTCATGGGCTTACGTTTGGGGAACCCTCTCAGTTTTGGCCCTATGGGCGGGATTCCTTGCTGATTCGGGAAGTGTGCTTGAACGGTTTGGCCTAATACCACCGCTACCCGAATCTACTTCAATTGTGGAAGTGACTCAGGCATCCTCAGGCGTAAACGTTGCTGTGGCAGCAACATCTACACCAATTGCTGAACCAACCATACTCGTAGCGACAACAACGCATACGCATACGCCCACAACCAAACCAACAGTTGAACCATCCAGCAAACCGATCTCACCAAGAAAGAAAACTGAGTCAACCAATATGTCAACAAACACATCTGTCACATTGCGTAGCATACCGACCGAGACCAAGCCGCCAACGCCTACTCAGACCAGAACTCCACTCGCAACAAATACACCGCCACCTGTTGCCACACAGCCACCAACTTTCACATCTGTTCCATCACCGACAAATCGAGCAACAAATACGCCGATTCCACTTCCAACATCACCGCCAACACATACTGCCGTTCCAACAAGAGTGGCACAACCAACGCATACGCTAGCGCCCGTTGTTGTTGCGGCTAGCTGTGCAGTCCCGGCAGTTTTTAAGTCCGTTTGGACTCAGGTCGAAAGTAAACTTGGTTGTGTTGTCAATAGTGTCGTGAACAACTCCGCAACCTATCAATCCTTTCGCAATGGATATATGGTTTGGGTTAAACAGACCGATACCATTTATGTTTTGCCAATAGGTGGTAACTGGTCACAACATGCAAATTCGTGGCGCGATGGTGATTCAGACTTTAGTTGTTTTGAGGCTCAGGCACAAAATAGACCGCTCAAAGGATTCGGAAGAGTTTGGTGTAATATCTCGGGTTTAAAAGGGGTGTTGGGTGAGGCTACTAGCGATGAAATTACAAACTCTTTTTCACAGCAACAGAGTTTTACCAATGGCTATATGATTGAACTATTTGGCTCCCAAATTGTTACGCTATTTGACGATGGTTCATGGCGAGAAAACTAGGTCTTGGCGCTGGGCAGTCGTTCAAACAAAAAATGGTCGAACAACAAAATCTCACCCAGCCATCTCACTCAACTCCAACCAACGTCCCATCTTCTCCTCCAACTCGGCCTCGACCAACTCCTGATCGGCCGATAGCGCCTGCAACTTCACGTAATCCGTGGCGGCCGCGGACATCTGATCGCCCAGATCAACCTGACGCGCTTCGAGCGTTTCGATAGCGGCTTCCAACATCTCCAACTCTTTCTGCTCTTTCCAACTCAACTTCTTCTTTGCCGCCCGCTGCCGCCGCGTATCTTCTGCCTGACCCTTATCATCCGCTACCACCTTCGCCTCAGCCTTATCCTCCGTCTTGCTATTTGCCTCTGCCTCTAGCCTTTTAAACGTCTCGTAAGGCGACGGATAGCGCGGACCAAGCCGACCGTGGTCGTAGCTGATAATATAGTCGACCGTGCGATCCAAAAAGTAGCGATCATGGCTGACCACAATCAAGCAGCCAGTGAAGTGATCCAGAAATTGTTCGAGCACCGCCAGCGTTTGAATGTCCAGATCGTTGGTTGGCTCATCCAATAGCAGCACGTTAGGTTGATGCATAAGCGTGCGCAGCAGGTAGAGGCGACGGCGCTCGCCACCGCTTAAGCTGCCAATTTTGGCGCGCTGCATAGGGCGCGAGAAGAGAAACCACTCCAGCATTCGCGCCGCCTCGATCCGCTCGCCTTCATCCGAGTAGATGACGGGCGCTTCCTTCTCGATAAAGTCGAGGATCATCTGATCATCGCGCAGACCCGACGAAAGCTGATCGTAGTAGGCCACTTGGACTGTCTCTCCCCATTCAATGCTGCCACTATCTGGCTCCAGCCGCCCGGCCAGCATGTTAAGAAAGGTGCTCTTGCCCGCACCATTTGGCCCCAATATGCCCAAGCGATCACCGGGGGAAAGCTCAAAATTGACTCCATCGACCACCGCACGCTCATCGCCCTCAAAGCGTTTGGTCAGTGCGTCGACGGTGAGCACGCTTTTGCCCAAACGCGATCCACCTAGCGCAATCGCAACGCTATCCTCGCCGCTATCGTACTGGATCTCCTGCATCTCTTCGATGCGCTGCTTGCGCGCTTTTTGCTTGGTGCCGCGGGCCATTGGCGCACGCCGCGCCCACTCTAGCTCGCGCACCAAAAACTTGCGTCGCTTCTGTTCGGCTGCGGCCAGCTTTTCGTGGCGCGCAGCCCGCCCTTCGAGATATTGTGTGTAGTTGCCGCTGTACGAAACAAGCTGGCGTCGATCCAGTTCGATGATGCGATTGGCGACACGATCCAAAAAGTAGCGGTCATGCGTCACCATCAACAGCCCGCCGGGTGTCTTGGCCAGATACTCTTCGAGCCAAGCCACGGTGTCCGCATCGATGTGGTTGGTCGGCTCGTCGAGGATCAGCAGATCAGCTCGATCGATCAGGGCGCGAGCAAGCGCCACCCGCTTACGCTGTCCGCCACTTAGCGTGCCGACATTGTCGTGGAAGTTGGTACTATTTAGACGCGTTAAAATTGCTTTGGCATTAGCCTCAGCCGCCCAGCCGCCCTCCCGATCCATCTCCGCACTGACCTCGACCAGTTGCGCCTGGACTGCCGCGCTGTTGGGATCCGCTTGCAGCGCGGCGTTGGCCTTTTCGTATGCCAGCAGCAGCTGCATTTGGGGCGAATCGCTGACGAAAATCTGCTCGATAACGCTCAGGCTATCATCTAGCTCTGGCTCTTGCGCCAAATACTCGACGCGCACATTGCCCCAACGGATCACCTGACCATCGTCGGGCGTTAATTCGCCCGCAATGAGCTTGAGCAGCGTACTTTTCCCGCTGCCGTTGACGCCGATTAGGCCGATGCGGTCGCCTTCATTGATCATTAATTCGACGCTGTCGAGCAGCAGCCGTTCGCTAAATTGTTTGGATAAATTTTCGAGCTTGAGCAGATTCATTATTTTGAGTCAGTAAAGGTGGACGATAACGACAGACAGTAATTTGGTTACAGATATACTTCGTAAATTCACGATTTCAAATTATACTTGTTATAGTAACACATTGCTCATCTTCTGAAGTACCTAGAAATTTGTCGGGTGCAAGCAAAGGTCAACCCTTTGATCGTGCTCAGGAGAAACTGTGGTACACACGGTTCATATCCATTCGGACAGATGATATAAATCTGTAGGGGTGTGATACATCGTGCCCAAGATTGATAATCCCGTCAACCATGTCATGCACGACATATCAGGCACGATATATCATGCTCGATATATCATGCCCCTACGAATTCACTCACTATCGGACATTCCCACCAAATCTGATAGTGATAGGAAAAGTACGACCGGATGATGTACCACTGCTTGAACAGGTTATACGAATGCACAGGTCGAGCCTATCAGGCAACACGGTTTAAATTTACGCAAATAGTAAGGATAAATGTCTTATGCAAAAGTTGCAGAAAGACCCCGAAAAAGAGATCCGTATTGAAACGATTCGCCCCGACTTTGCCCCCGATTTGGCCGAGTTACAGCGCGTCTGCTTTCCTACATTGGGCGAAAGCGAATTGATGATCGAAGCGCATTTTTTAAACCACTGCAAGATTTTCCCTGAGGGGAATTTTGTGGCGCTTGCAAAAGATAAGAATAGCGAAGAAAATAGAGAAGCAGAAACCGTTGTGGGGCTTGGTGCGGGCTTTTTTATTGATTTTAATTTTGACCACACCGATCACACTTTTCTAGAAATTATTGCCGATGGGTACTACAGCAATCATGATCCAAATGGTGAGTATTACTATGGCTCGGACATTAGCGTACATCCCGACTATCGCGGCCATGGGATCGGTCGCAAACTGTATGACGCGCGCAAGGGAGTTGTGCGAGCGTACAACAAAAAGGGAATTGTGGCGGGTGGTGTGTTGCCCGGCTATCCACGCCATCGAGACAGGCTGTCGATCCACGACTATGTAGAACAAGTGGTGGCGGGCGAGCTTTCCGATCCGACGCTTTCGTTTCAATTACGCAATGGATTTGTCGTGCGTGGTTTTTTAGAAAATTACATTGTCGACAGCGCGTCCGATAATTGGGCAACGCTCATCTATTGGGAAAATTCGGAGTACAGTCCACCTAGTAGGGGCACGAACTAAATCATCTTTTTTCGAACCAATTGACGTCCCACTAAATCTGACAGAATTAGCTCTACCACTTCCTTTACCGTCCACTGCCCACCAACAACCAACTCAGGAACACCCATGATCCAACTTGACTTTGCCCGCTACCTCAACATTCGCAGCGCCACCTCGCCCAAACTCTCGCCAACTGGCGAGCGCATCGCCTTTCTCAGCGACATTACTGGCAACTCGCAAGTGTGGAGCGCGCCACTAAATGGGCAACAGTGGCCGCAGCAGCTCACCTTCTTCCCCGACAAAGTGTGGGGCATTTACGCCACCCCAGCAGCGGATCACTTTATCGCAGTCAGCGACGTGGGCGGAAACGAGCTTCAACAATTTTACCTTGTTAGCGGCTTTGGTGACACCAGCCACGACGTACGGCGGCTAACGACAAACGACGAGGCGATCCACCGCTTTGGCGCGTGGAGCAGCGACGGCACGCAGATTGTCTACAGCAGCAACGCGCGCAACCGCATCGACTTTGATCTCTACCAGATGGAGGTCGCAAGTGGCGAAGCAACGCTCTTGCTCGAATCCAGCGGCAACCGCATCATCGTGGCGTGGTCGCCCGACGGCACGCAAATTATTACGCTCGATGCTGTGGCAACCGAAGAAAATGAGCTATATTTATACGATCTGCAAACCAAGGCCGAGCGCCACCTAACTGCCGATCAGCCCATGGCGCGCTACGAAAACGTCAAATGGCTCGATAGCGGCCTGCATCTGCTGAGCGACCGCGCGCGCGATACCTTTGCACTCTGCCGATTCGACCTCGAAACGGGCGATCTGCACGAGATTATTGCGGCTGAAACGCTTTTGGAGAAACTTCTGGAGAAAGATGTGGACAATACAGGCGGCGAACTAGAAAAATGGTTTGCCACCAAATCGGGCCACCGCGCCGTAGTGGTGCTCAACGTTGAGGGGCATAGCCACCTATATGGACTAGACCTTGAGACGCGCGCTGCCTATGCCATCGCAGGCGTCGCGTCGGGCGTAGCATCTAGTGGATCGTTCAACGCCGATGGATCACAGCTTTTCTTCGATCTGCAAACGCCAAGCGCCAACCCTGATGTGTGGCGCGTTGTGTGGCACGATGAGGACGACACAAGCGATGAAAAATATGTGATAGCCGAGCAGCTTACGCACAGCAACCGAGCGGGGATCGACGCAGCAACCTTTGTCGAGCCAGAGTTGATCCACTTTAGCAGCTTTGACGGACTATCGATTCCGGCGTTTTTCTACCGTCCACAGAGTGCGCCCCCTGCGGATGGATACCCCACAATTTTGTACGTACACGGTGGCCCGGCCAGCCAGCAGCGCCCCGATTTTGACGTGCGCTTTCAGTACTTTCTCAGCCGTGGCTATGCGTTGCTGGTGCCCAACGTACGCGGCAGCACGGGCTATGGGCGCAACTATATGCTGCTGGATGATTTGGAGCTGCGCCCGAATAGTGTGGCCGATCTGAAAGCCGCGGTTGGCTGGTTACATGATCGAGCCGAGTGCAACGCCGACAAGATTACGATCTATGGGCGCAGCTATGGTGGCTATATGGTTTTGGCTGCATTAACCGAATATCCCGAGCTTTTTGCAGCGGGCATCAACGTGGTGGGGATAGGTGATTGGGTCGCATTTATGGAGCGCACTAGCCCATGGCGGCGTTATCACCGTGGCCGCGAGTATGGCAACCTCGAAGATCACCGCGATCTGCTGGCACGTATTTCGCCCATCCACAAAGCCGAGCGGATTCAGATGCCGCTGCTTGTTTTGGCTGGCGACAATGATCCGCGCGTGCCGCTCTATGAATCCGAGCAGATTGTGGATCGTGTGCGTGCTGCTGGCGGCACGGTCGAGTTTTATCATTATGCAGATGAAGGCCATCGCTTTAGCAAACTAGAAAATCGCATCGATAGCTTTACGCGCATGGCTGAGTTTTTGCAGAAGTACGTGGGGTAGGCGTGAGCGACTAACGCTGGGCGCTTATTCATTCGTGCTGATTGTATCATTTTGGTTACGTAATGCATGATGATCTGGTGTAGTAAGCTGGCCCTACCCTATCCCTCCCAGAGGAGGGAATTCTGGTTAGACGCGCCAACATTCGCCATGATCCCATGGATATCGTGCATCCCAAAACGGTTCCCACCCTTGGAGGGCATAGGGTGGGACCGCTGTGCAACCACCGTCACCACCCACAAATCATCCCCGCTATCCAAACCCAATCACCACCAAGAAGGATTTAGCATGGCAAAAAAAGTAATTATCGACACCGATCCAGGTGTAGATGACGCAATGGCAATACTCTTTGCATTAGCCTGCCCCGAAATAGAGGTTGTGGGCTTAACCTCAATCTTTGGCAACGTAACAACCAAACAAGCAACACAAAACGCTCTGCGCCTAGTCGAATTTGCGGATCGGCCGGACATTCCCGTCGCGCATGGTGCCAATGCTCCGCTGGCAATGGATCTGGATGTGATCGCGTATTACGTTCATGGCGACGATGGGTTAGGCAATACAAATCAGCCGCCGCCTATTGGATCCGCCGTTGACGTATCCGCCGCGCAATTTATTGTCGATACTGTTATGGCGAACCCCGGCGAGATTACGCTGCTGCCCATCGGCCCATTGACAAATATTGCGCTGGCGCTGGCAATGGAGCCAAAGATTGTCGAGTACGTTGCCGAAGTGATTATCATGGGTGGCGCGGCAACGGTCAACGGTAACGTCAACCCTGCCGCCGAAGCGAACATCTGGCACGATCCACACGCCGCAGATAAGGTGCTGACGGCTGGTCTGCCGCTTATAATGGTGGGGCTAGATGTGACCACCCAAGTGCTGATGGATGAAGACTATTTTGATCGACTGCACGCGACTGGTTCAAAAACATGTGCATACATATACGGTATAAGCAGATTTTACTGTGCCTTCTATCAGAGCTATACTGGTATAAATGGCTGCTTTACACACGACCCGTCCGTTGTGGCCTATCTTCTAGATCCAACATTATTCAGAACAATTCAAGGCCCGGTGCGCGTCTTAACGGATGGCATTGCTATGGGCCAAACAATATTGGATCCTTCAGGCAATGCAGATTTCAAGACGGCTTGGTCTAGCAAACCAAGCATTCATGTTTGTGTCGGCGTAGACGAACAGGGCGTGCTGGATCTCTATTTTCAACGAATGTATACGACGTCGTGAGATTTTCTTATGTCTACTGCTTATTGATTATGGAAACTTTACACATTATAGGGTACACTATAATTGAGCTATTGATTCTCTCTTGATAAATACACGATTACATCATCTATATTTTATTTCTGGATAAATCTGTAGATGATGTAACCCGTGTTTTCAGGATAGCTGAGTCACTATGTCTAAAGTCGGTATACCACAGTGCCCCATAGTTTACTCTCCCCTTCTCGTATTCTCCATTAAAATGTGATTTGATACTTTCATATAACAACACAGTACAGGCTCTACGTTTCATATAAATTAATGTATAAAGGCAATGGTTTGATTTGGAAGGTTAGGTAGACATGAAGACTCGACGACTAATTATCGACACTGATACAGCTTCGGATGATGCTGTTGCGCTCATCATGGCTACTCGATGGCCTCATATAAAGATTGATGCATTGACCATTGTTTCTGGCAATGTGCCGTTAAAGCAGGCAAGTATTAACGCACGTTATACATTACAAATTTGTGGAGTAGTCGATATACCTGTCTATAATGGTTGTGATCGCCCACTTATGCGTAGGGCAGAATATGCCGATTGGTATCATGGACCAGATGGCATGGGGAACATGAATTATCCTACGCCAGAACAGAACGCGAAGTCTGATCATGCTGTTACTGAATTGATTCGCCGCTTTAAGGCAGAGCCGGGCGAAATTACGCTTGTCACGCTTGGTCCGTTAACCAATATTGCCACTGCACTACGTATCGAGCCTGAACTAGCAAAGTGGGTAAAGCACTGCTATATTATGGGTGGGGCTGCTTGTACGATTGGTAATGTGACGCCCGCCGCAGAGTACAACATGTGGGTCGACCCAGAGGCAGCGACCATTGTTTTTCACTCGGGACTGCCGATTACGATGATCGGTTGGGAACTCAGTACCGGTGATGCGAATCTCTTTGCAGATGAAGTAAAAGAGGTTTACGGTTTTGAGACCAATCACGCGCGTTTAGCCATGGATTGCAACAAACATGCAGTCAATGCAGCAATGAAATTGCAGGGGCAGTCAGGCATGGCATTGGCCGATCCGGTGGCGATGGCAGTCGTGCTAGATCCAGTCGCTTGTACGCGTTACAGCAATCACTTTGTCGATATTTCGTGCGATGCTGAATTGACTCGCGGGATGACGGTCGTCGATCTATATGGCGTGATGAACAAAGGGCCAAACGTGGAGGTATGTTGGGAATTAGACGCGGCCCGCTTTAAAGAAATCCTCTACCAGACATTGCGGTAGGGTGCCCAAACTACTTCATGGACTACATTACATATTCCATTATTATTGATGATATTGTATTTCCAACTGGACAAACGGCCATGGGCGTACTGGGTGGGGGCGGCCCGCAGACGGCTTTTGGGATGAAGCTGTGGGCCGATAAGATTGGACTGCTTGGCGGGATCGGCCACGACTTTCCAGCAGACGCACAAGAATGGCTTGAAGAAACAGGACTCGATCTCTCTGCGATACGCACTTTTGCCCAATACCAAAGTCTGCGTGCGTGGCAAGTCTTCGAGTATGATGGACGCCGCACCCAAGTTTGGCGCACGCAAGGGCAGGCAATTCCCGAACAGCTTGCGCTACAGATAGATCACTTTCCCGCATCCTACAAAAAAGCGCGTGCATTCCATTTTGGCATTCATCCCGATAACCCGAATTTAGCCGTTATCCACGCCCTGCGTGATGCGGGCATTGTGGTGAGTGTGGAGCCTTTTCGCGATGCTGGGCGCGAGCTTACCTCCAAACATGTGCAGATGCTTGTCTCCGCGGGTCACATTTTCTCCCCAAATTTAATCGAGGCGGAGTCAATGTTTGGCACGGCAGATCCACACGAACAGATTAAGCGGATGGTCGCCGCTGGCGCGCAGATCATCGCGCTGCGCATGGGCGAGGCGGGGTCCATTGTGCATCGCGCCGACAGCGGCGAAACGTGGCAGATCCCGGCAGCAGAGACGGCCGTGGTCGACCCGACGGGCGCGGGCAATGCCTATTGTGGTGGCTTTGTCGTTGGCTGGTGCGAAACGGGCGATCTGCAAGCCGCAGGGATCTACGGTTCGGTTGCCGCCAGCTTTATGATCGAGCAGATCGGATTGCCGCCAGCAGCTAAATCGTACAAAGAAGAAGCTCGAAAACGATTCGACGCTGTTCAATTTACCTCCGCACAACTTTCCTCGTACTGATCAGCCATCTCTTATACTTGTTCAGAAAAGTTCCGTACCACATTTGAAAAGCAGAAATAGCTTCGACCAAGCTCACCGTTCGCGCGGTGGTCGCTGCCGCGACAATGGGACAGAATTTTCTTGCGAAGTTATACATCAATCGTTGCAAATTAATCATAGATAGCGTATTTTAAGAGCAACCTTTTACGCGTAACATCATCAACTATTATCACTCTCTATTTTGCGCGTGCTGTTGTTCCGTGCATGGTCATCTACGAGCTTGTTTGATATATGCATTACCGATATATTGTTATAGGGGGATTCTGTGTTAAAAAATATTTCAATCGTGAATACGCAGGCTACAAAACTGATCTTTAGCCTATCTGTTGCACTAGTTGCAATGGCACTACTAATTTTTTCGTTGAATTTTTCAGTAAGTGCGCAACAGATTCCTATTTCAGAGAGTGAATCATCTAAACTTCTGGTTAATCAAAATGCAACTATCTTTGCATCTACCGTACCAACTGGGACCAGCCCATTTCCTATACCGGGATTTGTTCCAAGAATGCGCTTACCAATTATCATTCAGCAAAGCAATATAGGTACATCCTCACTGCCTGGTACTTCCACCGTTCCAAGAGCAAACCGTATCTACTACATTCCGATTGTAACGGTTCAGTAAACGGTAATAGAAGTAAACAGATAGATTTTAAGCGATTCAAAGAAGAGGGCTCAACATACATATGTTAAGCCCTCTTCTTTGAACTCCTCAATATGCCGCAGCTTGTCTGGGTTGCGCATCGCGTAAGTCGCTACGATCTGCCCGTCTCGCGTCCAGTACCTTACCCGAAATAATTGTTGCAAGCGCCTCATTGTCTTCGCCCATAATCGCACCCATAAAGCTGCAACCGTCTGCTGCTGGATCTGCAACGACTCTTCGAAGTAATACTTCTCCTTTGGCAATGCACGCTTAGCCCGACTGTAGATCTGGCGACAATTTGCCTGACTTTTTTCCACAATTTCGGCAATCTCTCCATACCCGTACCCAAACGATTCGCGCATGACTGGCTAAATTTGTGACAAACTATCGCGCTTTGAGCCTTTGACGCATCATCAGAGGTTCGTTATACTTTCACTATCTATCCTCCCACTAAATAAATGGAAATAATTGTTCGCACCAGAGCAAACCGACAGAACAGACTCTGCGGTTGCCTCATGCGTGAGAACACCGACTTGGATAAGGAGATCATCTGACCATGCACGGACTCATGATGGATTACCCATTAACGCTAAACAGCATACTTGATCATGCCAACCGCGTCTATGGGCACAAGAAGATCTACACCCGTTTGCCCGATGGCTCGACGCATTCATACACCTATTCCGATCTTCATCGGCGCTCTAAATTACTGGCTAGCGCATTGACCAAGCGCGGCATCAACGCTGGAGATCGACTCGGTACCTTTGGCTGGAACAACTACCAGCATTTGGAACAATATTATGGCCTGCCGGGCTGTGGTGGGGTGTGTCACACGCTCAACATTCGTCTCTTTCCAGAGCAGATTGCGTACATCATCGAACATGCAGAGGATCGTATGGTTTTTGTGGACGCCAGCCTAATTAAGCTGATGGAAGCAGTTGCGCCACAAGTATCTTGTGTCGAGAATTATGTGGTGTATGGTGCAGATAGCAATTTAGAGACATCATTGCCAAACGTCATTCTTTACGAAGAACTATTGACCGAAGGCGATGAAGATTTTGATTGGACCGTTAAGGACGAAAACGCGGCCTTTGGTCTATGCTACACAAGCGGTACAACGGGTGAACCAAAGGGCGCACTCTACAGCCATCGATCGATGTATCTGCATACAATGGGCATGGGGCAGGGCAACGCTGCGGCGCTCTGCACAACGGATATGATTTTGCCCGTGGTGCCTCAGTTCCACGTCATGTCGTGGGGAATTCCTTATGGTGCGGCAATGGCCGGTGCCGAAATTATTATGCCTGGTCCCTTTTTGCAACCCGCTGCGCTAGCCGAAATGGTGGAAACCTATAAAGTGACGGTGGCAACCGGTGTACCAACAATTTGGACCGGCATCGCACAAGAGATCAAGCAGAACCCGCGCGATATTTCGAGTATCCGCGCGTTGATTGTGGGTGGATCGGCCATGCCGCGTGCGCTGATCGAAATGTATGAAAAAGAGTTTGGCGTCGAGGTGATCCATGCATGGGGCATGACCGAACTTTCGCCGCTCGGCACAATGTCTCGCTTGGGCAGTCAGCATCAAGGCCTATCGCCAGAAGAGCAGATTGACGTTAAGGCCAAGCAGGGCTATCCACTGGGCGGGATCGAGCTGCGGATTGTGGATGATGAGAATAATGAGCTACCGTGGGATGGTGAGCAGATGGGCGAGCTTCAGGCGCGCGGGCCGTGGGTGATCAAAAGCTACTTCCGCCGCGAGCCAACCACCGAACATTTTACCAAAGATGGCTGGTTCCGCACGGGCGATGTGGCAACAATGAGTCCCGATGGCTATATGCAGATTACGGATCGCACCAAGGATCTGATCAAGAGCGGCGGCGAATGGATTTCGAGCGTAGATTTGGAAAACGCACTCATGGCGCACGACAAAATTCTCGAAGCTACGGTCATTGCTATCCCCGATGAGAAGTGGTCCGAACGTCCACTGGCCGCAGTGGTTGCCGTGCCGGGCGAAACGCCGCCAACGCAAGAAGAATTGCTGGAGTATTTGGCCGCAGATTTTGCCAAGTGGTGGCTGCCCGAAAAAATTATTGTGATTGATGAGGTGCCAAAGACAAGCACGGGCAAGTTCGACAAAAAGGTGTTGCGCCACCGCTACGCCGAGGGCGAATTTTCGTAGGCGGGTGACAGGTAGACCATTTGAAAATAGTCGAAATAAGATAGGAACGGCTTTCTGCCCAATTGCATGGAGAATCTACGGGTTTATATTACTGGGGCACAAAGAATCTCCTATGGAGTGGTAAGTTAAGAAATCAATCAGATAGAAAACGTGAGACATATCTTGTAACCACTAATGGCTATTGTAGCCATTTTGATGATTGGGGCGGTATGGTGTGATCGGCAACGTTTCGACCTCACCCTAGCCCTCTCCACAGGTACCCAAGGGGCATAAATGAGAGAACTGTCACGAGATATTCAATTCGCACGGTTTTCGATAAGATTGCGGCGTCCCAGATCGGTCCACTCTCCAGCGAAGCGATTTGGAGAGGGCTAGGGTGAGGTCAATATATGGACAAACCCGAAAGCTATGCCAGTACCGATAGTATCTATTCCAACGCAGAGCGTGAGGAAGCAAAAGCTTAAGTTTACACTTATGATGAAGAAATAGTAGTCAGCTCTATTGATCAAGGGCGTGGGGAGATATTGCTCTCTGCGCCCTTTTTGTTTGAATAAAAAAGGAAAAAATTATGGCAAAAATAGCATTTATTGGATTAGGCACAATGGGGCTACCAATGGCGCGGCTGCTGGTTGCGGGCGGTCATGCCGTGGCGGGATATGATCTGGATGCGGCGGCGTGTGAGCAACATGTGGAAAACGGGGGCAGCACGGCAACCTCTGCGGCGGATGCTGCGAGTGAGGCTGATTTTGTTTTTACAATGGTGACCAACAGTAACCACGTGCGCGCCGCGCTCTTTGGCAAAGATGGTGCGGTGCAGGCAATGAGTGCGTCGACGCTCTTTGTGGATATGTCGACTATTCATCCGTTAGAATCAGATGCAGTGCGCGCCGAGTTGGCGACGCATAATATTGGCATGGTGGATGCGCCGGTGGGCCGCACGTCGCTGCACGCGATTGAGGGTAAGCTGCTGGTGATGGTTGGCGCACAGCCGGAACAGCTGAAACGGGTGCGGCCACTTTTGGCGCTGCTGGGCGACACGATTGTTGATTGTGGTGGTCCGGGTATGGGCACGCGCATGAAGATGATTAACAACTTTATGTCGATTGTGAACAACGTTGTGACTGCCGAAGCGCTGACGCTGGCCGAATCGATCGGGCTGGACGTAGATCTGGCAATCGACGTGATGTCCGGCACGGCCGCGGGACAGGGCCACATGACGACAACGTACGCGGCCAAGGTGCTGCAAGGCGATCTGACACCCGCTTTTATGCTGCAATTGGCGCACAAGGATCTCGGTCTCGCGCTGGATTTGGCCGCGCAGATGGGTGTACCGGTTCCGCTAGGCGCGGCGGCGCGCGAGATGTATACACTGGCCCGTGGTCAAGGTCGCGGTGCCCAGGATTGGACTGCTATTTATTCTATGCTGCGCGAATTGGCACATGTGGATAACGCTGACCGATGACAAAGGTTTCACTGCGCGGTGGTCGGTTGACAGTTCCACTAGCAACGACGGCTGCCTATTATATTGCATTTATTGGGCTGGGATTGGTCTCGGCTTCGCTGGGGCCAACCTTGCCAGCGCTGCGAGAGTTGACGGGCGTTTCGCTGAGCGAGATTAGCTATTTGATTACGGCGCGCAGCGTGGGCTATTTGGGTGGCTCGATTATTGGTGGTCAGCTTTATGATCGGCTGCGCGGTCACCCTCTCTTCTTTGGCTTCGGCTTGTTGACTGTTGCGATGTTGGCGCTTACCCCGACGATTTCGCTGCTGTGGCTGCTGGTGGCTGTGATGGTTCTGACGGGGATTGGTCAGGGCGTTATTGATTTGGGCGGGAATACGATGCTGGTCTGGGTCCACAGGGAACGCGTGGATCCATACATGAATGGGCTGCACTTTATTTGGGGTGTGGGTGCGTTTTTGGGACCTGTGTTGGTCGCACAGCTTTTGCTGTGGGCGAACGATCTGCGTTGGGCTTACTGGGCACTGGCGCTGCTGGTATTTTTGAGCTTGTTATGGATTGTCCGTTTGCCTAGCCCGCAGCCGGTGGTCGAAGAGAATGGTGAGGGGCAACGGGAGAAAGTGGGGCTGCTGGTTGCGCTGATTACGATCTTCTTTTTCTGCATTATTGGGGTCGAGGTAGCGTATGCTGGCTGGATTACAACTTATGCGGTGGAATTGGAGATGTTGGATGAGATTAATGCGGCTTATTTGGCGTCAGCGCTTTTTGGCGCGTTGACTGTGGCGCGCTTAGTGGGGATCCCTTTGGCGGCGCGCTTTACGCCAACGCAGATTCTGGTGGGCGATTTAATTCTCTGCTTGGTGAGTTTGGGGCTGGTGCTGCTCTTTCCGCAATCGGTGGCGATTTTGTGGGTCGGCACGATTGGGCTGGGCGCGGGCATGGCGTCGCTTTTCCCGTCGATGCTGGCGTGGGTGCAGAAGCGTGCGACGCTGTCTGGCAAAACAACAAGCTGGTTTTTTGTGGGCGGCAGCTTAGGCGGCATGGTGGTGCCGTGGTGGATCGGTCAGTTGTTCGAGTCGATTGGACCGGGGTTTTTGATTTGGGTGAGCTTTGGGGCGATGGCGCTGACGCTGTTGCTAGTTATGGGGTTGGCAAGGCGTTTTCTGGTACGGTAGCTGTTTGGCGGAAATTTATGTAAAAAAAAGAGCCACCCACAAATGGGGTGGCTCTTTTTTTGAGGCGACGGCGAGGATCGAACTCGCGATAAAGGTTTTGCAAACCTCTGCCTTACCACTTGGCGACGTCGCCACGTCTGACGGATTCTTATTATATATGGTTTAATGTGTTTTGCAAAACCGATTACTGCTTATAGATACATTTTAGTTTGAAAGCGAAAAATTTTGGTTCGGCATATCTTTGGATTGCATCTCGTCGTATTCTTTTTGTAGGGTTTTTAACAGTAGCAGGGCAGTAAGCTGTGCTACTCTAGGCTATTTCTACGGACTGTACCATAACATGTGTAAATGACTTTGTTCGGCTAAGTGCTCTAAGGCCAATTATACATTTTCAATTGCCATTGACGATCACATATTGACAATTAGTACGTTTGTTTTTGATCAGTGAATTGAAATGGCCTGTACGTATATTTCTTGATATTGTTTGTCTTTAAAGAGCTCAATTGCTATTTTACTGCTAATTTTATAATTGCTTATTAAAAGTACGACGAAAACTTAAACAAAAATAGTGTGATGGCGCAGCCGCCTTTTAGATTGATCGCACTGTATCCAAAAAGTAAAATAAACAAATGCATTTTCATTCTCTCAGTAATATATTGCGCGTTGCAGCGCGATTTTCTATCGTCCCAATCATTGCACTTTTGTTAAGCTTTCCTCCCGAAAACTCTGGCATTACACCAATCGTCTCCGCTGCACTAAATCAGTGCAACCCCGTTACAACCGAAAATCAAAATACTGGCACAGATGAGTGGGTACTCGTTAACCAATCTGATGACCGGATCCAGCAGATCAAAGGCTATGCATCGAAAACGAGCGTTAATAAAGGTGATGATATTGACTTTTTGATTAGCGTCTCCTCTGCTATGACCTATACGATTGATGTGTATCGCATTGGTTGGTACGATGGCCTTGGGGGAAGATTGATGCAAGAGATTGGCCCAATAGATGGCTACACACAAAATGCTCCGTCGCTCGATGCAAACACAGGAAAAATTGTTGCAGCATGGGATGTTAGCTATACGCTGGCAGTTCCGCAAGAGTGGACAAGCGGGATCTATCTTGCCAAGTTGATCAATGCTGATGGTTTTGACAACTACATTATTTTTACGGTACGCGATGACACGCGCGCTGCTGACTTTGTTTACGCTCAAGCGGTCACAACGTATCAGGCATATAACAACTACCCGGATGACGGTACCACGGGCAAGAGCTTATATGATCACAATAGTTATGGAGCCAACACGCTTTCGGGTAAGAAGAGAGCGGTTAAAGTCTCATTTGATCGGCCCTATAGCCGCAATGGTGCAGGTCGCTTTATCAGTTGGGAGCTGCCGTTGATCCGCTGGCTGGAAAAGAGTGGTTACGATATTACGTATACGACCAATATTGATACGCATCAGAATGGACAAAACCTGCTTAACTATAAAGGGTTTCTTTCGCCTGCCCACGATGAGTACTGGACGAAAGAAATGTATGACGCAGTTGATAATGCACGTGATGGCGGAACGAATCTAGCATTTTTTGGTGCTAATTCGATCTATTATCAGGCACGCTTTGAAGATTCGAACATGGGGGCCGACCGGACGCTGGTTGTCTACAAAGATAGCTTCCGCGACCCAGTGACCGATCCAGCCGCAAAGACGGTCAACTGGCGCAACCTAAATCGAGCTGAGCAGGGATTGTTAGGTGTTCAATATATTACATTTAGTGGTGGTTCGGCAGACACATATGACTATATTGTAGCAAATAGCAACCACTGGATTTACGATGAAACTGGTTTTACGGATGGTGATATTGTGCCAGGGATTGTGGGCTATGAGATTGATCAATATAATCCTGCTTATGCTTTGCCCGCGAATACTGAATATACAATTTTGGGTGAGTCGCCCTTTGTTAGCAGTGCCTCTAATTTTCAGGGGCCGATTGATGTATCGCTCGCTCCGGGGCCACACGTAATTTCATTCTCGTTGCGTGAAGATGGCTCGCGACTGGATCAGGTAGCTATTGTCGAGCTGACAAATGTCGCGCCTTCTTCATCAGCTTTGCCACCCGTTTCGCCCGCGGCGGGTCTGTCGTGCCAGAGCCTTTTCCAAGATGCGAATCAAAATAATGCATGGTTTGGCATGGTCGAGGCAGAGCAAGGATTAATTCAAGGTGGGTTTACTGTGGAACTCGACTCTGCTGCAAGTGGTGGCGAATATGTGTACATGCCATCTGGCACTATGAATAATTATGATGGGCCGAACAGTGATGGTGTTGTCTCTGTTTGTTTTGATATTCCAACTACGGCTACATATCGACTGTTAGCGCAAACTTATGCTAGTAATTTTAGCGACAATTCATTCTTTTTGCAGGTGAATGATTCCCCCTCTTTTGGGTATACGTGGGATTTTGGGGTTGAATCAAGTTATGTTTATAACGAGATTACGACCCGCGGTCTTGTAAACGCCAATTCATCGATTTATCGAGCACCGAGCGGCGCATGGGTCTTTGCATCTGGTACCATGTCGTGGAGTTGGGCGTTGGATACACCCAATCATTATTTCAACAATTTTGATTATGTGGATAATCGAATTCAGAAGACAACGGAGAATTTGCTAAACAAATTTATTGATGGGTCGCCATTCAATAGCTGTGGTGGTGTTACACCTACTAGTACGCCTACCGCAACTGAAACGGCAACGCCAACCGAAACGCCTACTGAAACGCCTACCGCCATACCACCAACTGCAACACTTTTACCGACAGATACGCCAACGCTTTTGCCAACAGATACACCAACGTCTATTCCAACGTCTATTCCAACGTCTATTCCAACATCAATACCTCCACCGACAGAAGCGCCAACGCCTGTTCCAACAGATACGTCTGTCCCGACGGCCATACCGATGGCTACGTCAACCGAAACGCCTGTACCGACAGTTACCCATACGTCGACGCCCCAGTTAAATTTAACGAGTACACCCGTCGCGGGCAGTACGTCTACTCCAACATCTATACCGAATTCTACGCCGACTTTTATTGCGACTGCCATAGAGACGCAAATAAATAGTGGTACGCAAACTGTTGTGCCAGAACAGACACCTATCTCAACGAGTACGCCTTTTATAACACCGAGCGATGCGGCAACGGCAATTGCAACCGCAACGCGTAGATTCTTTGTACCTACTGCTACGTCAACGACAACAGCTACATCTACGCCAACTAAATTATGGTCCTATGCAACGATTACACCAACTCAGGTATCTACTCTAGCTAATGACTTCTATATCTATATTCCATTAGTAGAAAAATAGGCACTGCTCGACTATATAATTCTTTACTACATAAAGTACAGCCAAATTAAAAACAGCGCAGAGATATCTCTGCGCTGTTTTTAATTTAATACAACATTTGTCTGACAAAAACCATCCACATGGGGGATAGAGTAATGGTATATTAATTGATATCATCAACTGCAAATAGTAGAAACTCAGTAGTTTATGAGAGTTCTTAAAATTGTCCAATTAGACCATTTCAGAAAAGTAAGTATACATAGATGAATAGAACGAAAAAAATCAGGAGCAAAATGATGCTTCTGGCTATAACTATGGCTGGTCTTGTTGCGATTGCCTATATTGCAAAAGAGATAACTCCTCAACTGACTCAACAAATGATGAGACAGACAGAAACAGGCCAAAGCGCGGACTGCTGTAGCCTATTTATGCCTTACCTAAGCACGGGGAAAACGGAAGCTGTCGAACTTAGTCAGCTAAAGCTACGTAGCCAAAACCGGGTACTTGGCAGCGAGGTTAGTATCGAATATCACCTCGAAGATGGGGAGGAGTATAGCTTATCGACCGAAGCGTTGCTGGCTCATGGCGCGGATCTGTTTAATGCGGTGTGGACACCACAAGAAGGTGGCGGCCGTCCACTAACTAAGGGAACGGGCGCACCACTTGCCGATCAATCTGCACCGTTAACCTTCCCACGTAATTTCAATCGCATTTCTGGTCCAGACGCTAACTCATGTGCTGGCTGTCACAACGCGCCATTTGGTATTGCCGGCGGCGGTGGTGACATTGTAAGTGGTGTTTTTGTACTGGGGCAACGCTTCGATTTTGCAACCTTTGATCCGAGTGAAACGGTACCAACAAAGGGTGGAACTGATGAAAATGGCCATCCTGTAACGTTACAATCTATTGGCAACATGCGCGCAACGGTCGGCATGTTTGGCTCGGGCTACATTGAAATGTTGGCCCGTCAGATTACCGCTGATTTGCAAGAGATTCGCAATTCACTGCAGCCTGGTGAAAGCCAGATACTTACATCAAAAGGTATAGAGTTTGGAAGCCTAAGCCGCAATGTGGACGGGAGTTGGGATACGGAAAATGTGGCGGGTTTGACGCCTGCAAGTGTCGCATCGACTGGCTTTGTGCCACCAAACTTGATCATACGCCCATTTCACCAAGCGAGCGCCGTTGTGTCGCTACGCGAGTTTAGCAATAATGCATTTAATCATCATCATGGCATTCAATCTGCGGAACGTTTTGGCATGGACCAAGATCCAGATGGTGACGGTCATGCGAACGAACTGACGCGTGCGGATATTACGGCCGTTAGCCTCTTTCAGGCCGCGATGGCGGTTCCGGGTCGCCTTATTCCTTCTGACCCAGTTGTGCGTGACGCTATCTGGAATGGAGAACAGCTTTTTACCTCTATTGGCTGCGCATCCTGCCATCGGCCTGATTTACCGCTAGAAGAGAGTGGCTGGGTCTATACCGAGCCAAATCCGTACAACCCAAGCAATAATCTACAAGTAGACAATGCGCCAACTGTTGAGATGGATCTATCTAGCGCTCGATTGCCGCAGCCGCGATTAACGCCAAAGAATGGCGTTGTCTCTGTACCTGCGTATACCGATTTTCGTCTACACGACATTACAAGCGGTGCAGATGATTACAATGCAGAAAAATTGAATATGCATGCATCTGCCGGGTCCGAGGAGTTTACGCGCGGCAATCAACGCTTTATGACCAAAAAATTGTGGGGGGCCGCCAATGAACCGCCATATTTTCACCATGGCCTCTTCACCACGCTGCGCGAAGCAACGCTTGCGCACTCGGGCGAGGCGCTGAGCGCACGTCAAGCCTTTGAAACATTAAGCGAATATGACCGAAATAGCGTGATTGAATTTCTTAAGTCTTTACAGGTTTTACCGCCTGGCACCCAGCATCTGGCTATTGATGAAAATGGGAATGCGGTAAGCTGGCCGCCAGAGTAAGGTGAATCCAGAAAAGTAGCTATATGGATTTCCGCGATTTTCTGGATTAGCTGGCGACTATATTGTATCGTTATTGTATCGTTTAATTTTGGACTGGCGTAAGTGTTCGAATGCATCTCTTGCACCTAAGCAAGATACTTTCATCGTGCGGCAGATCATGAACCACTAGTTTAATTTGTCTGTTGGGAAGGTGCGGTGTCGATCCGCAGCGAGATGATGGGTGTTGGGTTGAACGTATTGTTAATAGCTGGTATTCCAAACATAATCTTAACCGCACTACAGGTTTAGCAAGTCTTGGTCTGCTGACCAGGCAAGCCTATCAAGAGAATAAAAAGGTGTGTTGTGATGAATTACTCATCACAACACACCTTTTTATGCGAGTAGCTTTAGCCTATCGCAAAGCAGAATGTTCCAATGGTATATTTCAGTTCTCTTTTTCGACCTCTTCATCTGTTGGCAGCAGAGATCTAATGTCTAAAGGGGTAATCTCAATTTCGCCCTCCAAATTCTCAAGAGTGGAAAAATTCTTAAGCATCTCCTCATCTCTTCCACGAGTAAATCCACCAAAGCTTCCCGGTAGGCCAGTTGCCGCATCAAAGGTTAATACAACGCCATTATTATTAGTATGCTCAAAAAAAGGGTAAAACTCCCACCATATCTCCATCTATAACTACAACCCAATTTGGCGCATCGGCCGCAGCATATTCTCCCGCAGGTGGATAAGTGCCGGTGTACCCAAATAATATTTCTGCCATATCCTTTCGGGTGGTCAGCCTCACATCGCCAATCCGGGCAGTTTTCCCAGCCATCAACCGTGCCCTGTAGGCGGCTTCCCCACTTGTAAAAATCGCTCCGCTTGTTTTCTGCCTATAAATACTTAATGGGTAACCGTACATAGAGACGCCAATCGCCAAAGTCAGAGTGCATAATCCTATAGTACCCGCAATAGCAATTTTTTCCATCAGATGGTTCCTTGTATGATATGAATCGTGAAGACAACGTCGCTTTAATTATACACAGTTTGATCCGTATAATCCACTGCACTCAAGCTAGGTTTGGCGAAAATTAGCAGACCGAACTGCTGGTGGACGATCAAAAGTCGCTGGTCTCGTTTATCTATCGGGAAGACGCGGTATCGATCCGCGGCGGGATGGCGGGTGTTGACTGTGTGGAGTTGACGGGATACGCGGATGCGTCGGAATATTAGATGTTGAGAGTCACTTGGAGTGCGACGCACTCCTTGCACCTAAATTTGGGACGCCTCCTTTAATAATGGAGGTGGTTTGCACTCTCTTAAGCGTGCATGGTAAACTTGGAATCTAGAACACAATAGCAGCAATCGCCCAATATTTTAGACTCCAAAATTCTATTGTGCATAGATATTACAAGTGGTCGCACAAAACACTGCTTGACCAAACCTGATACCCAAATCCATTATCCACAGATCCCACCAGCGCCCAGCTTTTGACCCAATGACTCTTAGCGCGACTAAAAATCTGTTGATTTAGACCAGATATTTTTTAATCCTGTATAAACATATATCAACCGACCTTTACCCGGTAATGCATCCCAATGCACGAAGCTACCTGTACGAATTGTGGGCGCGACGTCCAAATAACGCCAGATGCTGAATTTTGCTCTGCCTGTGGCGAAAATTTAAAAGCACTCATTCCACTAGAAAAAATGTCCCAATATTTCTATGATCGGATAGCAGTGTTGGCCGAAACAGCATCTACACGCGTTGCACTAGATGAAACGCAACGTGCATTGGATCATGTGGCTAGCCCAGAGCTTCAACTATTGGGCGCAATTTTGGCAGAGGGAGCGGGTGAATATGATTTGATGCGTCGCTACGTTTCGCGTATTCCTGTAGCAGACCGTTTGCGCGATGAGGGTGAATGGTTACTGCGCTCGCATCAAGCGCGCCAAAGTGCCCATCGTTCGGGTGGCACAAGCCCGAATAGTTATAATCAAAGCACTTTTATACCAAGCAGCACAGAGCAAATTAGTGCGCCAGAGACGAGTGGACAACCTTTTGATGGTCAGCAGTACAGCGGACACTCTTTTAGTGGACAACGCGAGCGGGCTGACGAGGAACTGTTGTCGATGCGCACACGCCGTATCGGACAACTAGCGTATGACACACAAGTTGTCGGCCCTACACGCGAAGTGCAACACGCGATCCAGCCGATCAACGCGCTGGAGCCAAACCAAGCGTCGCGCCGACTTTGGCCTGCGCTGCTGACGCTGCTACTTTTATTTGCTGTGATTTGGGGTGGGTGGCAATTTCTCGGCGGTACAGATAATTCTCAACAGGCCAACGGCGATCCAGAGATCAACCAAGGCAGCACGCAAGATGCCGACATAGCCACAGATGCGCAACAAAATGGCGCAGCAGAACTTGAGCCACAAGTAACGATTGACGGCGATTCTCCAGCAGTCGAGACTATCCCGGCTACTGTTCCAGCGGACAACAATTTGCCAGATAATACCCCCGACAATACCAGCATACCTGATGATGTGGTTGACAATAACGATAATCCACTATCGGTTGCGGATCTGGAGAATTCTGTGGGCGTATCTCGTCCATTTGATTTGAGCGCATATTTGCTCAACCAAGGGCGTGCGGATCTCGCCGCGTTTCGGCTTGATGCAACGCTACAAGACAATTTGATGGTGATTAGTGGGGCGGTCAATAGTGCAGAGGAACGGCAGGATGTCATTGCCCTTGCGGAGACAACGTCTGACTTGGTGACCATTTCGGCCTTAGAGCTTTTGGTGCGTCAACCGGATACGTACATTATTGAGGATGGCGATACGCTTTGGCTGATTGCGGACAAACTTTACGGCGATGGAGAGCGTTGGCAAGAAATTTACGATGCAAATCTAGATATCCTTGCTTCGCCCGATGCAATTGTTGTTGGACAAACGCTAAAGGTCCCACAGGACCAGTAAGTAGTAAACAGTGATTATCTCTACTAACATAATGGCATTGACTGTTCACTACTTACTCAAATCTTTACCTTGGTACTTTTGAATAATTTTCTTCTGCCAGCATGGGCTTTAAGAACTGGCCCGTGTAACTCTTCTCATTTAAGGCTACCTCTTCTGGCGTTCCTTCGGCAATTACATAGCCACCCTTCACGCCACCTTCTGGCCCCATATCAATAATCCAATCACAACATTTAATCACATCTAAATTGTGCTCAATCACTAGCAAGGTGTTGCCCATATCGGCTAACTCTTGCAGCACCTGTAAAAGCCGCTGAACATCTTCAAAATGGAGACCAGTTGTTGGCTCATCCAAGATATAAAAGGTCTTGCCAGTGGCGCGCTTGCTTAACTCTTTACTCAGCTTAATGCGCTGTGCCTCGCCACCAGAAAGCGTCGTGGCTGGCTGCCCCAAACGCACATAACTTAACCCCACAGCGTGGAGCGTCTCCAAGCGTTTGCGGATCCGTGGGATCTTTTGGAAGAACTCCAGCGCCTCTTCGATTGTCATATCCAGCACGTCGGCAACCGACTTGCCGCGGAATTTGATTTCGAGCGTTTCGCGATTGTAGCGCCTGCCGCGACAATCTTCACACGGCACATAGACATCGGGCAAAAACTGCATTTCGATGCGAAGCGTCCCTTCCCCAAAGCACGTTGCGCAGCGCCCCCCTTTTACATTAAAGCTGAATCGCCCCGGCTTATAGCCACGCGCTTTGGCCTCTGGGATTGATGCAAAGAGCTCACGCATAGGCGTCCAGAGGTCTACGTAGGTGGCTGGATTGCTGCGCGGCGTGCGTCCAATCGGGCTTTGATCAATCTCGATGATCTTGTCGATATGTTCGATCCCCTCGATGGCGTCGTGCTTGCCCGGACGAGCCTTGGCACGATACATGGTTTGTGCCAGCTTTTTATAGAGGATATCGACCGTCAATGTCGATTTTCCGCTGCCGCTGACGCCCGTGATCGCCACAAATTTACCAAGGGGAATGCGCACATCGACATTCTTTAAGTTGTTCTGATATGCATTTTTAATATGAATATAGTCGCCGTTTCCCTCACGGCGCTCGGTTGGTATTTCGATGCGGCGCTCGCCACGCAAATATTTGGCCGTTAGGCTCTTCCTGTTTTTGAGGAACTTTTTCTGCGGTGCGGAACAGACAACCTCTCCGCCATGTTCGCCCGCGCCCGGGCCAATGTCTACTACCCAATCTGCCGCGCGGATTGTGTCCTCATCATGTTCGACAACCAGCACTGTGTTGCCCAAATCGCGCATTTTCTTCAGCGTTTCGATCAAGCGTGCGTTATCGCGCTGATGTAAACCAATGCTCGGCTCATCTAGAATGTAGAGTACACCCATAAGCTGGCTACCTATCTGCGTAGCCAACCGGATCCGCTGCGCTTCGCCACCAGACAAGGTCGCCGCCGTGCGGTTGAGGGTTAGATAGTCCAACCCGACATTGACCATAAATGAAAGGCGCTCTGATATCTCTTTTAGCACCTGGCTTGCAATGATCATCTCACGTTCGGTTAGCGGCGCGGTGGGATCCAATAAGCTGCTTATTTTTTCCTCTTTATTCGCACTTTTCTTGCTCGACCCATTCTGGCTTGGAGCCGTCGTCAGTTCAGATATGTTGCTCAAACGCCCTTCGAGATATTCGACCCAGGCTAGCGAGTCGCTCACAGTCATTGATGTGAATTCATGTATATTTTTGCCTCGCACCGTCACCGCAAGGGCCACTGGCTTGAGTCGATTTCCCTCGCAAACGGGACAGGCGCGCACGCTCATATAATCTTCGAGTTTGCCGCGAATGTAGTCGCTTTGGGTATCGTTATAGCGCTGCCGCAAGTTGCCGATTACGCCGTTGAAGGTTGTTTCGTATTGATGAACGCGCCTGCTGTTGGCCGTCTTGTATTCCATTTTAATCTTGTTGTCGTTCTTGTTTGGGCCATACAGAATGACGTCGCGCTGCTTAAGACTTAGATCGCTGACTAATGCCCCATAAGGGACTGCATACTGTTTACAGACCGCGCGCAGCAATTGACGGCGATAGCCTTCGCCATCGCTATCGTTTTGGCGTCGCCACGGTATCACCGCACCCTCTTTGAGCGAAACGCTGCTGTCGAGCACCAGATCGGGGTCAAATTCTTTGAGCATTCCCAGCCCGCTGCACTCTGTACAGGCACCGTGTGGACTGTTGAAGCTAAAGGTGCGCGGCTCGATTTCGGGCAGGCTGATGCCACATTTTACGCAAGCAAAAAACTCGCTATATGTTCGATCTTCGGGATTGTTCTGATCGCTGACGTTGGAGACGATTAGATTGCCCTCGCCAAATTTTAGGGCGGTTTCCACTGAATCGGCCAGCCGCGTTAGATCCATGCCGCTTTCGCCCTCGGCCTCTGGATCCGCATGGCGCACGACAATTCGGTCGATGACGGCTTCGATGTTGTGCATTTTGTAGCGATCTAAATCAGGCACCTCGGTCACTTCATAGATCTCGCCGTTGACCCGAGCGCGCACGTAGCCTTGCTTTTGCATATCTTCGAAGACGGTTTTGTGCGTTCCCTTTCGGTCTTTGATTATGGGCGACAGAATCATCAGGCGCGTGCCCTCTTCTAGCTCTAAAATGCTGTCGACAATCTGGCTGGCGGTCTGCTGAGTGATGAGTTCGCCACATTGTGGGCAGTGCGGCTGACCGACTCGAGCATAGAGTAGACGCAGATAATCGTAGACTTCGGTCACGGTACCAACGGTTGAGCGCGGGTTGCGGCTGGCCCCTTTTTGGTCGATAGAAATGGCTGGGCTTAGGCCTTCTATCTGGTCGACATCGGGTTTTTCCATCAATCCCAAAAATTGGCGAGCGTAGGCCGAAAGCGATTCGACATAGCGTCGCTGTCCTTCTGCATAAATTGTGTCGAATGCTAAGCTGCTTTTGCCGCTACCGCTTAAGCCGGTGATGACAACTAATTTATCGCGTGGGACTTCTAAGTCTACATTTTTGAGGTTGTGTTCACGCGCACCACGTACAATTAATTTATCTAATGCCATGAGTTTGGGTGTCTCTTATACTTTTCTGGGAGAAATAGTGTTAATAAGGCGTGTAATTTGAGCGTTACTGATTGATGCGAACGGGTGTTCTTTTGATCCACTATTGTACTGCATCGATTGGATTGTGCCAAAAATTTGTAATAGTAAGATAAGTAGTGTTTTCTAGTTTAATTCTGTCAGATTTGGTGGGGTATCAGTTGATTCGAAAAAAGATGATTCAACCCTACATGATTTCTACAGAAACAAAAACCGTCGCATACTTGTACGCGGCGGTTTTCAATTCATTCAATTATAACAGGGCTGTCAAATTATAATCTATTCGAAGATCCAGCCGTCGTTATTGCGCTTCCAGTCGATCAGATCTTCGCCAAACCACAGCGCGATCTCGGTTTTGGCTGTGTCTGCGCCATCACTGGCGTGAACCAAATTGCGACCGATTTCTAGACCGAAGTCACCACGAATGGTACCGGGTGCTGCCTCGGCTGGCTTGGTTGCGCCAACCGTATTGCGGACGGATACGATGGCGTCTGTGCCTTCGAGCACCATAGCAACCACTGGCGAGCTTGTAATGTACTCGATCAAGCTGTTGTAAAAAGGACGCTCGGCATGAACGGCATAATGCTCTGACGCTAGATCTTTGCTTACGTGAATCATCTTCATGGCAACCATTTTCAGGCCGCGAGCTTCGAAGCGAGAGATGATTTCACCGATGAGGCCACGCTGTACTGCATCTGGTTTTAGAATAATAAATGTCTTTTCCATAATTTTTACCTCTTATAATTTCGTTTAACTCTATTGATAATTCTATCAACCCACTAGTTTAGCGGATGCTATTCATCTGGTCAAAAAGACGTTCGAGCCACACTCTAAATTGCCTGATTTCAACTGATGGCGCCACATCTTCTGGGCTAGGGGACGAGACCGGAACGGGCGTCGCTGTTGATGGAACAAGCGGTGTTGATGTGGGCTTTGGCGTTGCAACTGCCGTTGATGTTGGTCCCATTGTCGGCTGGACTGTTGATTCAACTTTTGTAGGTTCAACTGCTGGTGAAATAGATTTATTTGGCTCGAAAAAGCGGTCCGCAAAAGCAAATGCATCTTGCCCAACTTCTGCCCCGATCAAGCGTGCGGGCATATCATCTTGCGGCGGGTGAATACCACCCCAAATGCGCGAGATCGCCGACTGGTCTGCTGCGTCTTGATAAGTTGCCCACTGCAATATCACATCTTCACTTGGCCCCTCTTCGAAGACCAAAAACTCATTTTTAGGGGCAAAATACTCACCCATTCCTCCGGGGAAGTAGGCGCTACCCGTTAGCAATGTCAGCACTTCTGCCGCAGCTCGGGAGTAGGCCGAATGCCCCGATACATAGCCAGCAAATGGGGGCGTGACGAAGGTTGGCCGTTGGTAAGGCCACCAATCTTCCGCCAAAATCCAGTCGACCCCCGCAACGTCGGTCTCTTCGTTTTCGATATAATTTGGCCCGCGCCACGTATACATTTTCAGCTTGCCCACATTTTCTAGCGAACCACCCCCCGTGCCGCCAATTAAGTTACCTGCGAGCGGATCCTCTGCGGTGACGCGCTCGATAAAGCCAGGCACAATTGGCAGGCCAAAAGGGTGGGGAGACGCATCTATGACAGTTTCAGTGACAGACCCAGTGCCAGTAATTGTTTTGCTCTCTCCTAAGAAAGCCATATAGCGCAGCACCGAAACGGGCCGACTATAATCGTACCACCCCTTGATACCCCATGCAGTAATCGCCACATCATGCATGGCACCACTTAACGCAAGATAGGATTTGATATCCCACTCTAGGTCGTCCAGTAGTTCGCCTTCGCCTCGATAGCGTTTTGCTAGATCTGGGTGATCGTTGACGCTGTTGAGCAAAGTAAACCAGTGACCGGGCGGCGTTTCCGAATCGGGTCCGTCGGCCCAGAATTCGGCGATGACGCGACCATAGTCGCCACGCGCCACGATATTGGGTGTATAGGGTTCACCTGTGTGTGGATTGACCGCGTGTCCGCTGCTGGTGTCGCCACCCTCGAGTGAGTAGAACGATTGCATGAACTCGAAAGAGTCGTCATATTCGGCGTTATTGCCAATTGCGCTCGGCGAAATATCTATACGCACCCCGTCGGCTGGATCGAGGAGTGCCGCCCACTTGGGCACGAGCAGAAATCCCCACAGTGCCTCATCCTGTCGTTCGCTGCCAAAAGTTGGTGGCGGGCCTGGATCGTGGTAAACCCAGTAGTCGCTTCCGTCGCGCTTGTAGATCGTTAAATCTTCTTCAGTCAGCGCAAAGGGCACTACGCGACCCCACTCGGGGCTGACAAATTCTGGTGCGCCGCCGATGGTGACGTAATCGCCTTGGCCAATGAATACATCGAACGCGAGGGGCGACCAGCGATTAAGCAGATCCTCGACGGAATGCTCGCTATCAATTTGTGTTATTGGTTGCTTTACCGGCATCGGTGGGTTGAGCGGCGCATACGCAAGGCTCGCGTAATCGTCTGCCTCGTTTGCGCCATCAATTCCGCCAAAATCTATGTAGGATTGGGCGATATAGTTGCCCAACGCTGCGGGAGATCCGCTGCAAATATCCACGGAATCGACTGCGATTAGATAGCCCACGGCACTCATGAGGTGATCAAAACGCGCTTGGGAGATGACCTGCCCGGGAGAATCTTTAAATCGCCAGCTAAGGATGCGGTAGGCCGCATAGGTTATTGCTTCGTGCCGCGCGGCTTCAATCTGCTCTGCCGTCATCTGTGACAAATCGGGTTTGGCTGCATTCGGACAGGCTGGATCTTCAATTGCGCCCCCCAAGAAATAGGGAATGGCGGTTTCATCGTAGAAGGCCCACGCATCGTACATGGCGCTTGATGTGTGAAAAAGGTTGCGTGCGTGGACGGTGGGCCGCGCAACATCTTTGCGAATGGCTTCAAGCAGCGCTTCGTTCCAGATGCGCGCAATCGAGTGGTCGGGGTTCGGTGGATCAAAGGGCGCGAGTTCAACTGTCCATTTATACTGGCGGATCACCGGCGAGATTGTGCTCTCATCGGGCAGAAAATCACTGTCTACAAGTACCGTGAATGTATAGGTTCCTAGCCCAGTCAAGCGTCCGACAATCGTGTTTTGCTCTTGCTCGAAGCGCAGCCCAAGTGGCAGGTCGAATACTTGGTAGATCAAGCCGGTTTGCTCATATGGTCGATCATCAATCACTAACTCTACCTCTTCGAAGAGTTCAAGCGTTCGTTCCGTAGGGATGGTGCTCAGGCGCGAAACATCGATCTCTTGTACGACTGGATTCTCTTGCGCGGTTACGATGGACACTGGGCCAAAAATGGACACTAGGCCAAAAAGAAGTGGTGCAAGGAGCAGAGAGACTATAGATCCCCGCATTAAAATATGACTTATTCGTTTAAACCTATTCAACATTTTTCTTAATGAGTTCCTCTAACTCTATAGCCTCTAACTCTATAGCTTCTGAATCTACAGCTTCTGTCAGCGCATATTTTTCAATCATCTGTGCTTCGAGCTGGTTAACGCGGATAGTTATGGGTTCGCGCGGCGTTGACATCTTTAGCCAGTTGGAGACATATTCTCCATCGGGATCCATTGCCTGAATTGGACTCAATGCAAGCGCCTTATCATTTTCGTCGCCAATTGCTTCGAGGACGATCCACGGCAGTAATAATGTGCGCTCGTGATGAACAAGCCACTGGGCTAGCCGATATGCTTCGGGTCGAGAGCCGCCCTGCCAAAGCGAAATCAACCGGTTGATGTGAAAATCGTAGCGATGTTCGTTGGCCGCGATGAGCGTTGTATACATGCTGGCTGCAAGCCGCCAACGATGGCTGCGGAAGTGTAGCGCGGCTAAACAGGCCTGATTGAGTTCGAGCGCGTGGGTGCGCTCTAAACTTGTGCGGCTTAATCCGGCGCGAATTTCTGGTCCGTATGGGTCAAGCTCGAACGCTCGTTGCCAGATTGAATGGGCCTGACCACGCACGGTTGATTTAGCTGTCTGCTCTTCTGTGCGCTGTTCCGTTGCCATGGCAACCGCCCGCCACGCTGCAGGGCTGCTTGGATCCGCACGGAGCAGGCGCGTGCCCCATTCGTAGCCCTCCTCCCAACGTTTGAGCATCCATGTTGCTAGCAGAATGCGTTCGTACGAAGGCAAATGTTGGGGCATCTGTTTGAGCACAACGCGTAGCGCGCGAATTGCCTGCTCTGGTTGATTGGTGTAGAGCAGATCCTCGATCAGGTCATTCCATTCGGTTAGCGAAACGGTTTTTGCGTCAGTATTCAAAAGCGTTTTATTTATATAGTAAAGTGCTCGTACTCATTTTCGGACGGCAAACCCCACACGGCCCAGAAGTCACCTGTTTTGGGGCGCATGATCGCCGCACCGCAAGATTCAACATGGAAGGGTGGCTTCGATTGCACGCAGATCGCTTGCGGATCGCGGGTTAGATCTATTAACTTATCGATTGTTACGGGGTGCTGTTCAAGCAATTCGTACCCGCGGGTCAAACGCGTTTCGGAGCTTGTCTGCGATTCGGGCGGACGCTCCTGCGCAACGGCAATGGTTTCGGGTACGAGGCAGTGGTTCGTATGAACGATGCTGCCGCTCTGGCGTACAATTCCGTTACTGAGCCCGCTGCCTAATTCAGTAATGTGCTGATGTGTCGGCATCGCCTCAATATTGTAGCCGCGGCCCGTCTTGTCGAAGAGCAGAAAATTGTGTGCGCCAGCCAAGTCAGCATCTGTAATGCAGGCCAGTGCATCATCTATATTGTCTTGTTGCAGCACTTTGCGCACGACGAAAGGCCACGTTACGCCCACTTGACCATCTGCGCCCATCAGATTGTTGATCCCAACCGCGATTCCGGCGCTGTTCATGCCTATCTGCCCCACGCAGCCTACGGTGGTAAAGATTAGCGCTTCGGGCATATCAGTCTGTTTGCAGTTAAGTAGAATCACGAATTCGGTGGCGGTGTCGTGCATGTCCCACGTCTGCCCAAAAAAACCGGCACCGTCGGCGATCTCATCTGCCACAATGAATGCCGTACAGTCGTCAATTGGCTGGGCTGTCAACGTAGTGGCTTGACGCTGATTGTAGACATTGTGTACCGTGTCGATAAAGTCGGTAAAGCCGCTGGCAATAATCGCTTCGCCCAGCGTTAGCCCGGTTGCATCGGCTAATCCACGCGTTTCGGCCATCAGATCGGGGCTGTACGCCTCGTGCGCGGGGATGCATTCTTCGGCCAATGTTAGCACTTGATCGGTTGTGAGTTTGTGGCCCGTCCATTGACCGGCGGCAACCAGCTCGACGCGTTCGTGCGCGTAGCGTCGAATCTCTTGGGGATAGGCGGTGCCGTGCTGCTGGCCCATCTCGTAGGCCGTACCGCTTAGTTCGACTACTCGAATTTTGTCGCGTTTCATGTCTAATTTTCCTTTATTGTATGGTCTGTACAAGATATTTGTTAGTATACCAGAAAAACTAACTATCGAATATCTTACGCTGTTTTGGGGGTATATTTTAGTTGGGGAGCGACGGGAAGACGGAATGCCAAAGTTTTTAGAGAGAGTTGATATTGCGCGGCGAAGATGTTGGTTTCTTGTGGGAGGGTTATTTCGACCATGGCGTCATTTTTCTGCTTGCAAAGGATAATACCCACAGTTGGATTCTCGTCGTCAATTTTCACATGGCGATCAAAGTAGTTGACGTACATTTGCATCTGGTCAAGATTTCCGTGGGTGAGCTTGCCGATTTTGAGATCGAGCAAAACGTAGCAGCGTAACAAGCGGTTGTAGAAGACGAGGTCGACGTAGAAGTGATCTTCGGCGTAGGTGAACCGTTTTTGACGCGCTTCGAAGAGAAAGCCCTTGCCGAGTTCTAGCAGAAATTTTTCGAGTTTGTCGATAATGGCGGTTTCGAGATCATCTTCTGTATATTTGGCGCGCTCATCCAGCTCTAAAAATTCAAGCACATATGGATCTCGCAGCAGATCTCGTGGCTTGGTTACACGTTGGCCATCTTGAGTCAGGCGACGAATGTCGTCCTTGTCGCGGCTAAGGGCCAACCGTTCATAGAGGCTGGTGTTGAACTGCCGCTTCAGTTCGCGCAGGGACCACTGTTGATGAATTGCCTCTACTTCGTAAAAATTGCGTTCGGCCTCATCATTGAGGGTGATCAAGAAGACGTAGTGAGACCAGCTAAGACCAAAGGCTTGATGCATCGCTTCTTGGTTACGCGTCAGTGCGGCATCAGCGCTCACCAATTTCGCAGACACTGTCTGCGAAATTGGTGTTCCTCTATCGCGATAGGTTAGATAGAACTTGCGCATGTTCTCTAAATTGCGTGTCGAAAATCCACGGCCAAATTCTTGGCCCAAGTGTTGAGAGAGTTCTTCTAGCAGGCGGTTGCCATATGCCGCACGCTCTGCGCCTTGCTGTTCCTCTTCTACTATGCGCTTCCCAATCTGCCAATAAACGATCACCATGACGTAGGTGATGGCACGGGCGGCCTGTTGACGAGCCAGAACCAAGATCTGACCGAACTGGTGAAAAAAATCTGGTGATGGTTCAATTGGGTTGCTCATCTATTTCCTCGGCATGGCTGCTTGTTTGTGCATGTGTCTTGCTATGGTGTGATTTATTATACAGGGTTTTACAGGTGGGGCTATTATGGTGTGAGCCAGTATGTGCTTTAGCTGGAGGTAACAGGTTTGGGATGCGACTGCAGGGATTCGGCGGTTTGTAGGATGTGTTGTTCGAGTTGGGTTCGGGTTGTATGTTGGCGCAGGTGGTGGAGGTAGATGCTGAGGGTGGTGGCGATTTGTTGTGGGGTAGTTTGTAGGTGTGTGGCTAGGAATGTGTGGGTTGTGTGGCGCGGTTGGTTGAGGCCGTACCAGGCGTTTAGGATTTCGATGTTGGTGGTGGGAAATTCT
>ENA-ORXM01000152-ORXM01000152.1-marine-metagenome-genome-assembly--contig:-NODE-152-length-136115-cov-7.581551_pt1 | contig 136115 bp, 122 predicted proteins | sample MGYA00237867_ERZ511480 | MGnify/ENA primary metagenome ERZ511480 (study PRJEB26309, sample SAMN06266103) | marine metagenome | isolation source: Algal blade | place: United Kingdom:Sidmouth, United...
CCCGACTAATTTACTCTGTTATTATAGTTTGCGTTGTCTCACATGAGCTGTGGGCGACGTGATAGACCACTTTTTTTGCCGTAGATTGGCCCTGAGCCGCTCAAAGGTTACCCATGTCTGAACATACTGATCTAATCGAAGCCGAACTCAAGAGCGAGTACGAGGCTGGCTTTGTCACTGATATTGAGTCCGAGTCACTGCCGCCAGGCCTAGACGAAGGCACTATTCGCGCTATTTCGGCTCGTAAAAACGAACCGCAGTGGTTGCTTGACTGGCGTCTGGAAGCCTTTGCTGCTTGGCAGACGATGGAGGAGCCTGAGTGGGCTCACGTGGACTACCAGAAGGTAGACTTTCAAGCGTTGTCTTATTACTCAGCACCCAAGTCACAGGCTGATGGCCCTAAGAGTCTTGATGAGGTTGATCCGGAGCTAATCCGCACCTACGAAAAGCTAGGAATCCCGTTGCACGAGCAGAAAATGCTCGCTGGCGTGGTCGCGGTTGACGTGGTTTTTGATAGTGTCTCTATCCACACCACGTTTAAAGAGAACCTTGCCAAGGCAGGTGTCATCTTTAGCTCTATCTCAGAAGCGGTGAAAGATCACCCTGAATTGGTGAAAAAATACTTGGGTTCGGTGGTTCCGGCGCGCGATAACTTTTACGCCTGTCTAAACTCCGCCGTATTCTCTGATGGCTCCTTTGTGTTTATTCCCAAGGGTGTCACCTGTCCGATGGAGTTGAGCACATACTTCCGTATCAACGCCATGAACACCGGCCAGTTTGAGCGCACGTTGATCATCGCCGAAGAAGGCGCGTCAGTGTCTTACCTCGAAGGCTGCACCGCGCCCATGCGCGATGAAAATCAGTTGCACGCAGCGGTGGTTGAGCTGGTGGCGCTAGACGACGCCAAGATCAAATACTCAACAGTACAGAACTGGTACCCAGGTGACGCGGAAGGTAAAGGCGGCGTTTATAACTTCGTCACTAAGCGCGGCATCTGCAAAGGCGCCAACTCGCACATCAGCTGGACTCAGGTCGAGACGGGTTCTGCGGTCACTTGGAAATACCCCAGTGTGATATTGCGTGGCGATAACAGTGTAGGCGAGTTCTACTCGGTCGCTCTAACACGTGGCCGCCAGCAAGCGGATACCGGCACCAAGATGATTCACTTGGGCAAAAACACCAAGTCGACCATCATCGCCAAGGGTATTTCGGCAGCCAACAGTGAAAACGTCTATCGCGGTTTGGTGCGTATTGCGCCAACTGCGGCGGGTGCGCGTAACTATACCCAGTGTGATTCGCTATTGATTGGCGACACGTGTGGCGCGCACACCTTTCCCTACATAGAGAATAAACACAACTCCGCTGTGATTGAGCACGAAGCCACGACCTCTAAGGTCAGTGACGAGCAGCTCTTTTTGTGTCAGCAGCGCGGTATTGATACCGAGAAAGCCGTGTCGATGATCGTCAACGGGTTTTGCAAAGATGTGTTTAAAGAATTGCCGATGGAATTTGCCGTGGAAGCGGGCAAGTTACTTGAAATCAGCCTTGAAGGCTCAGTTGGCTAAATAGAACCGGATAACGAATACCATGTTAAAAGTTGAAAATCTGCACGCGGGCATCGAAGAAAAAACCATCTTGAAGGGCCTGAATATCACTGTAAACCCCGGTGAAGTACACGCCATCATGGGTCCTAATGGTGCCGGCAAAAGTACCTTGTCCTATGTTTTGGGCGGTCGTCCTGGCTATGAAGTCAGTGAGGGCACGGCCACGCTAGACGGCGAAGACTTGCTTGATATGGAGCCTGAAGATCGCGCCAAAGCTGGTGTGTTCTTGGCCTTTCAGTACCCTGTTGAGGTGCCTGGGGTCTCCAACATGGAGTTTCTAAAGGCTTCGGTTGAAAGTGTCTATGAAGCTCGCGGTTGGGATGTGCCTGATACTGTTTCTTTCATGAAGCTGGCGCGTGAAGCTTGCGCGCAAGTACAGCTGCCGCTCGACTTCCTCAAGCGCGGTGTCAATGAAGGTTTTTCGGGTGGTGAGCGCAAGCGCAACGAAATTTTGCAGATGTTGCTGTTGAAACCCAAGCTTTGTTTGTTGGACGAAACAGATTCTGGCCTCGACATCGATGCGTTACAAGTGGTTGCTCAAGGTGTTAACTCGCTGCGATCTCCAGATAGAGGCATCGTGGTTGTGACGCATTACCAGCGTTTGCTAGATTACATCGTGCCTGACTTTGTACACGTGCTCGCCGACGGCAAGATCGTCAAAACAGGCGGTGCTGAGCTCGCGCTGGAACTCGAAGAAAAGGGTTACGGCTGGATTGAAGGAGCGGCGTGATGCCCGAGCAATTCAAAGAATCTGCGCTTGGCTTAGCAAAAACTTTTGTGCCTTCACAAGGCGCGCAGTGGTTAGCTTCGCAGCGAGCACAAGGCAGCGAAGCTTTTGCCGATGCGGCCATGCCAAGTCGTCGCATTGAACAGTTCAAGTACAACAACTTTAACGATCTGCTCAAGCAAGATATTAATCTGGCGGGCGACGCCGATTTGGCAGCGGCCAAAACACTGGGTGTTGAAGTACCAGGCTTGAATGCGCATCGCTTAGTGTTTGTCGATGGCAAATACCAGTCAGAGCTTTCCAGCTCTGCAGATGCCAATATTGATGTCACGACCTTCTCTCAGGCGAACGATGCACAGCGCGCAGTGATTGACGCCCAGCTGGGTAAGGTCATTCCTGAAGGGGATCGCCCCTTCGTAGCGCTTGCCGACAGCTTGGCAGACGACGGTGTGTTGCTGCAGATTGCGGCCGGTGTTGATCTGCAAACTCCGGTGCAATTGCTGAGTATTCGCACGACCACAGGAGTTGCTACACCGCGTTTGCTGGTGCAAATCGGCGACGGTGCTCGCGCCTCGGTGATAGAGCAATATCAGTGTGTAGAAGGCGTTGATGCTTTTGACAGTGCTGTGTCTGAGATCGACTTAGGCGCTAACGCTGAGGTGCATCACTATCGTGTAGCGCTTGGCAACGACAGCTACACACACATCGGCACAGCCGTCGTGCGACAAGGCCGTGACAGTCGCTACCGTTCTTATGTTATCAACACCGGTGGCGCGATTAATCGCCTCGACCATGTGGTTGATGTGCAGGGCAGTGGTAGCAACTCGCAGTTGTTTGGTGCCTATTTGGCGCGTGGAAAGCAGCAAGTAGACATTCACCTGTGTGTGGAGCATGCAGTGCCGCACTGTGATAGCCAAGAGACTTACCGCGGCATGGCAGCGGAGTCAGGTAAGGCGGTGTTTAATGGCCGTATCCAAATTCACAAAGATGCTCAGAAGACCGACGCGCAGTTGTCTTGCCGCAATTTGTTGCTCTCTAATAAGGCCGAGCTCAACGCCAAGCCTGAGCTAGAAATTTACGCTGACGATGTGAAGTGTGCACACGGTGCAACTGTGGGCCAGTTAGACCCTGCGAGTATTTTTTACCTGCGCACGCGTGGTCTAAGTGAAGAAAAAGCGCGCTCACTACTGAGCTACGGTTTTATCAACGAAGTGTTGTTGGCCATGCCGCTGGAGCCCCTAGCAGATTTTCTGCGCGGGCCATTGGATGACTTTTTTGCCAATCAAGACAACAGCTAGAATCTGGACGTATTCGACGTGACTGCATTTGATGTACAAGTTGTTCGCGAGCAATTCCCGCTGTTGAGCGAGACTGCGCACGGTAAGCCTTTGGTGTATCTGGACAACGGAGCCACTACTCAAAAGCCTACTGTGGTACTGCGTGTGCTGGATGATTATTATCGTCACTTGAACAGCAACGTGCATCGCGGTGCACACGATTTGGCCGACAAGGCTACACGCGCTTTTGAAATGGCGCGTGGCAAAGTTGCAAGCTTCATCGGTGCGGCACGCGACGAAGAAATCATTTGGACTCGCGGCACCACTGAAGCAATCAACTTGGTGGCTAATAGCTACGGTCGCAGCGTGTTAAAAGCGGGCGATCAAATCATTATCAGTACGATTGAACATCACGCCAACATAGTGCCTTGGCAAATGTTGTGCGAAGCGACCGGCGCTGAGTTGAAAGTCATTCCCGTCGACGATGACGGTGTGCTCGATCAAGTGGCTTACCAAAAGCTGCTGAACAACAAAGTAAAGATTGTCGCTTTTAATCATGTCTCGAATGCTCTAGGTACGGTCAACCCGATAGTCGAAATGACAGCTCTAGCTAAGTCCGTCGGTGCGGTAGTGCTGATCGATGGCGCGCAGAGCGTGGCGCACTTTGATGTGGACGTGCAAGCTATTGGTTGCGATTTTTACGTCTTTTCTGCGCACAAAATGTTTGGCCCCACCGGCATGGGAGTGCTGTGGGGTCGATACGAGCTGCTGGAGGCCATGCCGCCGTGGCAGGGCGGTGGCGAGATGATTGAGCGGGTGAGCTTTGAAAAAACCACCTACAATCTGCCGCCGTTTCGCTTCGAAGCGGGCACGCCCGATATCAGTGGTGTGATTGGCTGGGGTGCCGCTATCGACTTCATGGAGTCGCTCGACTTACCAGCTATGCGTGCGCACGAGAAAGACGTGCTTGATTATGCGTTGGCACAAGCAGCTGATTGTGATGGCTTGAAATTGGTCGGTAAGTCGCCAGATAGGGCAGGTGTGATGTCGTTTTTAATCGACGACAGCCACCCAGCTGATGTGGGCACCTTGTTAGATCGTCAAGGAATTGCCGTGCGCACTGGTCATCACTGTGCACAGCCGCTGATGCAGCGTTTTGGAATTCCCGGTACGGTGCGCGCCTCGTTTGCGCTGTACAACACACGAGCCGACGTTGACGCTTTGTTTGTCGGTCTAGAAAAAGTTAAAAGTTTCCTCTGAGCGCCAAAACGGTGCGGAGATAAAGAAGATGAGTGTAGAAACATACAACCCTGAAAACGACCCCAGTGTTGCGGTGACAATGACTGATGCTGCCATCAGGCACACACGTGGTCAGCTAAAGGACGAGGACGGTGCCTTGGGTGTGCGTCTGGCTGCTCGTAAAGCAGGTTGTTCAGGCTTTATGTACCACGTCGAATTTGTCTCGGAAATCGACGGTGCGGATAAAGTGTTTCCGGTTGCTGATGATTTGGCCGTTTACGTTGACCCAGACAGCCTACCGTTGGTGGCAGGCACGCAGATAGACTTTGTACAAGACGGTTTGTCGCGCGTGTTCAAATTTAATAACCCCAAAGCCAAAGACACCTGTGGCTGTGGCGAGAGTTTTACAATCTAATGCAACAGCAAACCAGTCAGCTCATCCACTTGTCCCGCGACGTACAAGGTTTGATGGTCCCTTACGGTACTGAAGTTACCCTAGTCGAAGGCAGCTTTGTCACCTTGGTGCAATCCATGGGCGGTGCCTACACGGTTATCGTCAACGGTAACATGGTACGTATCGACGGCGATGACGCCGATGCCTTGGGAAAAGAAAACGAGTCGCTGACCTACGAGACCCCAGCCGACGGTAAAGTTGATACCGACGACCTATGGCGCACCTTGGATACCATCTACGACCCAGAGATTCCGGTTTCTATTGTGCAGTTAGGTCTGATATATGGTTGCGAAGTCCGCGAGCAAACAGACGATGGCGGATACCGTGTCAACGTCGACATGACACTGACCGCGCCGGGCTGTGGCATGGGGCCGGTACTGGTAGAAGAAGCGCGTTTACGCCTGCTAAAAGTGCCACACGTGTCTGAAGTCACCGTGGAGTTGATTTTTGATCCACCGTGGAGCCATGACATGATGTCGGATGCGGCCAAGCTCGAGTTGGGCGTTTTTTACTGAGTCAGCTGAATGACCGCTACCGCTCAGTTTTTGGCCAACCCGCTAGGGGTTACACTTGGCCCTGATACGATTGCGCTGAGACTGGCGCAGGAAACGGGCTGGGAAGAAAGATACAAGTCGGTGCTGGCATTGGCACGCGAAATCCCCAAAATTGACAGCTCTGATCAGATCGAAGCGAATCTATTGCATGGCTGCCAAGCCAAAGTATGGGTAATACACCACTTCGATGAAGCAACCGGCAAGCTTTATTTTTTGTGTGACAGCGATGCGCGCATAGTGAAGGGGTTACTCGCTTGTTTGCTCGCGCACTTTAACGGGCAAAGTCCTGCAGCGATACTCAAAACAGACGCGCGACCTTGGCTGCGAGATGTAGGTTTGCTGAGCCATTTAGCCAGCGGGCGCAGCAACGGTTTATGGGCGATGATTGGTAAAGTGAAAGCCGTCGCCTCTCGTTATTAGCTTCGCTTTCCCTTCTTAAGTTCTGATTGAGTGACGGTGGAGTTGGTGCGTTTGCTCACACATCATTGCCGCCAGCCTACGTGCGCCTTTATTATTTAGCAACGGATGAACTGCCTCGGCTCGGGGTTCGCGCTGTTATCTGTGAAGGCGGTACAATACCTCTTTAGTCTGTTTACGCAAGGATTTCCTATGTCTTCGGCACCAGCTGAGCTGTTTACTAGCAGCCCCTTTGGCAGCAAAATCACGCCCGACGAAATCGTCGAAACTCTCGGTTTTTTTGATGATTGGGAAGACCGCTATCGCTACGTGATCGATCTCGGCAAACAACTGGTTGCGCTCCCTGAAGATGCGCGCACGCCTGATCGTTTGATTCATGGTTGCCAAAGCCAAGTGTGGGTTGATCACTACCGTGATGAAGCAGAGTCTAAAGAGTATTTCCTGCTCGACTCTGATGCGCACATTGTGCGTGGTCTGGCAGCGATAGTGCTGGCCGCTATGAATGGGCGAAGCAGTGCGGAGATCGCTGCCTTTGATGTCGATGCTTATTTCGCCAAGCTGGACTTGATCTCGCACCTCAGCCCAACTCGCGGCAACGGCCTGCGTGCGATGGTGCAGAGAGTCAAAGCGCTAGCGGCTGCGTAAAGCAAATCAACAAGGAGTGTGCACATGGCGACAGCTATTTATACCCACCCAGTGTGTGAGCAACACGACATGGGCACAGGGCATCCTGAATGCCCAGCGAGGTTAAGCTCTATCACTTCGGCGCTAGAAGCCGCGGGTTTAAGTGAGCAGCTAGATCAGCGACAAGCTCCGCAAGCTGAGCAAGAAAGCCTTGCCTTGGCGCATCCGGCGAGTTATGTGCGCCAGATTTTTGAAGCCGCTCCAGCTGAGGGCCGAGTCTCCCTTGACGGCGATACATCGATGAATACTTTTTCCTTAGAAGCTGCACGCCGTGCAGCGGGTGCTGCGATTGCCGCAGTAGACGCAGTGATGGCGGGTGAAGTTCAAAACGCTTTTTGCCAAACTCGACCCCCAGGGCATCACGCAGAACGTGAGCAGGCGATGGGCTTTTGTTTGTTTGGAAACGTCGCCATCGCCGCTAAACACGCGCTGGATTTCCATGGTCTTGAGCGTGTCGCGATTGTTGATTTCGATGTGCACCACGGCAACGGCACAGAGGATCTGGTCAAAGGCGATCAACGCATATTGTTTTGCTCCAGTTTTATGCATCCGCACTACCCTGGATATTTTGGAAAGAATGTTCCAGGTATGCGCATTAACACGCCGCTGAGCGGTGGTGCAGATGGTGACGTTTTCAGAGCTGCTATTAACGATCACTGGCTGCCAGCTTTGCGTGAGCAAAAACCGCAAATGATTTTCATCTCGGCGGGCTTCGATGCACATAAAGATGACCCGTTGGGCGGATTGGCCTTGGTTGAAGACGATTTTCATTGGGCGACACGGCAGTTTATGCAAGTTGCTGATGAAACGGCTGATGGGCGTGTGGTGTCTGTACTGGAAGGGGGTTATAACTTAAGTGCGTTGGGGCGCAGTGCGGCGGCTCACGTACAGGCTTTATTGGGCCAGTAAATGCGCCTGGATAAATACCTCGCGCATGCTAGTGGTGCTAGTCGCAAGCAGGTAAAGCAGTGGGTAAAAGCGGGCCAAGTCACCGTGGATAGAGAAGTGGTGACAGACGCCGGTCACCATACTTCGGCGCTGGCTCAGGTGTGTTTACGTGGCCAACCACTACAGCTAGCAGGCTTGCGTTACCTTATGCTGAACAAGCCTGCAGGAACAGTCTCCACTGCGGAACACGCCGATGAGCGCAGTGTGTTTGCTCTGCTACCCGCAGCCGAGCGTCGAGCTTTGCATGTGGTTGGGCGTTTGGATGTCGATACCACGGGCTTGCTGTTGCTCACTGATGATGGTCAATGGTCGCATCGAATTACTGCGCCCGTTAGCCATTGCCACAAGGTGTACCGCGTGGGGCTATCTGACCCACTGAGTGCAGCAGCCGGCGAGAAACTACTGTCTGGTGTGCAGCTCAACGATGAAAAACGTTTACTTCGAGCTCGCGCCTTGCATCAGCTTGGTGATCGCTGTGTGGATATTACCTTGGGTGAGGGCCGTTACCACCAAGTGAAGCGGATGTTTGCTGCCGTTGGCAATCATGTAGAGAGCCTACATCGTCTACAGATAGGTGCCTTACGGTTGGACGAAGGGCTCGCTATAGGGCAATGGCGTGCTTTGTCGGAGATTGAAGTATCAGCAGTTTTTGATAAAGAAAGTGACGCTGAGGGCTGAATGAGTAGTTGAGGCTTGTACTGTTTCTTAGCGGTTAGGTGGTTACCTTAGTTGTCGTCCGCGTCGCGCATGCGTTCTTGTCGTGCTTGCTCTTCTTCAAAGGCTGCTTTGATTTCAAGCATCACAGAATCGACGTCGGCGTCTTCGAGTTCTTCCTCAAAGTGTCCTGTTAGTACGGCATCTGCATGAAGTTCACCTTGTTCGTAGAGGTGCCACATTTCTTTGTCGTAGTTTGTCTCGAGTAGCTCAGGGGCGTATTGGCCGTAGTAGTTGCGCATATTTTCTACATCGCGCGTCAGCATCCACTGGGCATGATTATTAGCTGCTGCATCTACCGCTTGCGGCAAGTCGATGATCACTGGCCCGTATGGGTCAACCAAGACGTTAAACTCAGACAAATCTCCGTGTACCAGGCCCACTGCCAGCATACGCATCACATACAGCATCACCAGTGCGTGGTCTTCACGTGCTTCTTCTGCGCTCATCAGTACGTCATTTAAGCGCGGTGCTGGTTCACCGTCTTCATCGGAGACGAGCTCCATCAGTAGCACACCATCAAAGCAGCCGTAGGGCTGTGGCACGCGCACACCGGCGCTAGCGCATTTGTAGAGCGCATCTACTTCGGCGTTTTGCCAGATTTCTTCTTGTTGTTTACGGCCGAACTTTGAGCTCTTTTCCATCGCGCGTGCGCGGCGGGAGTTGCGGACTTTACGTCCTTCTTGGTATTGCGCTGCTTGGCGGAAGTTGCGTTTGTTGGCTTCTTTGTAGACTTTGGCACAGCGAATTTCGTCGTCACAGCGCACCAGATAAACAGACGCTTCTTTGCCACTCATCAGCGGTCGAATGACCTCATCAACCACTCCGTCTTCAATCAGTGGCAGTATGCGTTTTGGCGTTTTCATGGGTGTGGTCTGGGTCCGGCCTGTAGGTTTGAATCAGTAGTCAAAGCTTGCGTTGTTTAAGGTGTTCTAGAGAGTCTAGAAGTATTCTGCGTGAATTCACCCCTGTATTACTCGGTGAATATGTCAAATTGCATTGAATTGTGCAAGAAAAGAGCAGCTTAGCGATGTTTTGGCTAGCTCAAATCGCCATGCCTACGTAGCAAGTGCACACTGTCGACCGACGGTGGCTGCTTGTCCTCGATGTTTGTTTTGCTTAGTAGAGTTCTGTGCCAACGGCTATAGAGTGTCGCTACTTCGTCTTCTAGTACCGCAAAAGGCGGTCCTTCGCGCTTGGCTTGCTCGTACTCCAAACAGATCAGTAGTTGTTTGCAGTGGCTTGAAGCTAACAACTCTAGGTGCTGGCAGTAACGTTTGCGCATCTGTGCGGGCAGTGCGATCAACGCAGCACGATCAAAAACAGCATCAACAGGGCCGGTGTGTGATTGGCTTAGAGCAAAAAAATCCGAATGCCATATTTGCAATGTGCCTGCTTGGTAGCAGTTTATGCCGTCGACAACTGACCACGAGCCTTGCAGTGAATTCTCCTGATCAAATTCTTCAATCGCAGTTCGGCTAAGTTCTACCCCTTGCACTGGGTGGCCTTGTTGCATCAGCCAGATCATATCTTGGCTTTTGCCGCAAAGCGGCACAAAAACAGGAGTATTTGGCTCTATTTCAAGGGTGGGCCAGTGTTTGATAAGCAAAGGGTTGGCTTGTGGTAAGTGAAAACCGATACGTCTTTCTGACCAGCGGTTATGCCAAAAAACAGCTTCCATATAACTCTATTCCGGTTTGTAGGCTTGAATTTCCCATATATGACCATATTATACCACTCAGGCTTGGCATAATTAGGGCCGAAAGTGTTAATATTCAAAAGGACTAGCCCGGGTTCATCACTTAACTTGTATTTTTGTAGCCAAAGTTGTAACAGTTGGTCTTAAAAATGCAATGTAATTCGGGTCGTTTAGATTGGAACTTCGCCTTGAAATATACGCCCACGTGTAGGCATATATTGCGGCATGTGCAGGCGCATTAGCATTTGCATACAAGTCATTAACTTTTATTAGCTATCGGCTGTCGAATCACTGCACCAATCTGACTCCTAACAACATTAAGCATATTTTGAGAGTAAATAGAAATGGCCAGAAAACCACGCATCCATGTCCCCGGCGCTTTGTATCATGTATCCCTTCAAGGCAACGGTGGTGAGAAGATCTTCTCTACAGACGCTGATCGTAAATATTTTGAATCATTGATTGATGAAGGCGTTCAACGCTTTGGTCACAAGGTGCACGGTTACTGCTTGATGCCTAACCAGCTGAACCTCGTGATTCAAGTGGCAGACACCAATCTGTCTAAAATCATGCAGAACTTGTCTTTCCGCTACACACGCTACTTCAACAGCGCTCACAAGCGCGACGGTCATTTATTCCAAGGTCGCTACAAAGCCATTTTGGTACAGGGCGATGAGTTCCTCGCTGAGCTAGTTGCATACGTTCACGCTGCACCTGCACGTGCGTCTGGTCGTGCCAAAGTTGACACTTATAAGTGGTCTGGCCAAAAAGCGTACTTGGGCAAAGAGAAAAAAGAGTGGGTTCACCGCTCCGACGTCTACGGCATGTTGGCCAAAACTGAAGCAACTGGCATGAAGCGTTATGTTGCTCTGAGCGCCAAAATGGTCGCTGGTGGTGTTCGTGAAGACCTAGAGCGCGGCAATGACGGCGCAGTCTTAGGTGACAAGGCTTTCCACAAAGAAGTACGTAAGGCTCCTAAGAAGAAAGCGAAACCAGTTAGCTTAGATAAGTTGGTCAAGCATGTGCTCAAAGCCGAGGGCATGAAAGAAGCCGAGTTGTCCAATCCTAGCCGTGCGCGTGACCAGTCTCTGGTCCGTCAGATCATTGGTTATTTAGCTGTAGAGCTTGAGTCAGGTACGCTGACGGACGTCTCTAACCGCTTTCAACGCGACTTGACTACCATGAGCCGCAACTTGCGCAACTTTCGTGATCGTCTAGACCGCGATGCTGATTTGGCCAAGCGTGTTGCTGCATACAAAAAAGCTCTGGCCAAATAAGCCATCAGTTTTTTATCGTAGTCTAGAAAAGAGGGTCGGCATTGCCGGCCCTTTTTTTGTCCTAAAAAAGTGTGATGGTTGATTTGTCGAAACACTGGGACCAGACTCAAGTAGAGCCTGACACGCATACCTATCTTTTTTGCCTTTGGAGTACATGTGATTAAATCAAGTTGGCTATTGGCTGCATCGTTATTACTGGCAAGTTCAGCCGTCACAGCAGAAAACACACGAAACTGGGCTATTAGCGAGTTTGGTACGCCGTTGTACGCAGATGCACCTGCCAGTCTTCCTTACGCTAACGCCGACGCGCCCAAGGGAGGTCGCATCGTGCTGGGAGATTTTGGAAGCTTCGATACATTGAATTTTCATGTGGCCAAGGGAGAATGGCCAAGTAGCATAGGTTTAATCTATGACAGCCTAATGGAAAGCACGGATGACGAGCTAGATGCATATTACGGCGTTTTGGCTGAGTCGGTTGAGTACCCAGAAGACAAGTCGTGGGCGATTTTTCATCTGCGTCCTGAGGCGCGTTATCACGACGGCAGTAGCGTTATCGCCGCGGATTTTGTCTATTCGTTGGAAGCCAAAAAAGAACATGGGCGACCCATGATCAAAGCTGCCTACGAGAATGTTCTATCTGCCGAAGCAGTGGATGATCACACCGTAAAGTTCGTCTTTGCATCAGGTGGCAGCATGAAACCCATCACGCAAGTGGCGGGACTGTCTCCTTTGCCCGCAGATTTTTGGTCCACACGCGACATCACAAAAGCGTCTTTGGATATCCCTAAAACATCAGGTGCCTATCGTATTAAGAATATCGACCCGGGCCGAGCGATCACTTATGAGCGCGTAAAGGACTACTGGGCCGCAGATTTGCCGTTGAAAAAAGGTCTGCACAATTTTGACGAGATTCGTTATGACTACTACCGCGACGAGACGGTGATGTTTGAGGCGTTTAAGGCGGGCAAGCTGGAGTTGCGTGTCGAGAGCAGCGCCAAGCGCTGGGTTAAGGAGTACGATTTACCGCAGGTAAAAGAGAAAAAAATCTTTCTTGAAGAAGTGCCTACAGAATCCCCGAGAGGCATGTTTGGTCTGTTCTTCAACGTAAAAAAAGAGAATTTCCAAGATCGCCGTGTACGCGAAGCGTTGGTGAAGTTGTTTGATTTTGAATCCATGCAGCGCTCGGTGCTCTACGGCAAGTTCAAACGTTTAAACACTTACTTTAATGGTGCAGGGTACTCTTCGAGTGGCGTGCCGGAGGGGCGAGAACTGGAAATGTTAGAACCTTTCCGCGATCAATTGCCAGCCGAGCTTTTTGAACAACCCTTTGCGCTGACTGTGACGGATGGCAGCGGGCGTGATCGCCGTGGCAAACGCGCTGCTTTGCAGTTGTTAAAACAGGCTGGTTGGGAGCTTAAAAATGGCAAATTGCTCAACCAAGCGGGGCGTGGCCTAGAGCTTGAAATCATGACTGGCTGGCCCGACGCCGAAAAATTTGTCAGCCAATATTTAGATACGTTAAAAGGTCTAGGCGTCGATGCAAAAATTCGGGTTGTGGATTCAGCCCAGTGGCGCGCTCGGGTGAACGAGTCTGACTTTGATGTACTGGTCTCTGCATTTAACTTTTTTGTGCCACCGGGCAACGAGCTAAAGAGTTTTTACCATTCTAGCTTCGCCAATGAACCTGCCGGAAACAATACGGGGATAAACGACCCTGCGGTGGATGCGATGATAGAAGCGGCGGTGGCTGCAACAACACTCGAAGAGCAGCAATCAGCGATGCACGCGCTCGACCGGGTGATGCTATGGCAGCACTACTCGATTCCACTCTACTACCGCAGCAATTCTTGGGTTGCCTACTGGGATCGGTTTGGCAGACCCGAGCGTGCACCGCGATACAAACTGGGAGTCACGAGCACTTGGTGGGCTAAGTGAAAAAACCTAATTCAGGTGTGCTGATGAGATGCGCTTTGGTCGCATTAGTAATGTTGGCCAACAGCGCGCTGAACGCCGAGACTGTCCATAAGTCTTGGTCCGTGGCGGAGTTTTCCGAGCCCGCCTTTGATGAGAGCATGTCGCATTGGCCTTATGCCAACCCTGATGCCCCGAGCGGGGGTACGGTGCGGCTCGCAGAAGTCGATAACTTTGATACGCTAAATTTTTATGTGCTCAAGGGGCGATGGCCACAGACCATTGGATTGGTGTACGACTCCCTGATGACCAAGTCGGGTTTGTTAGGTACTTACTTAGATTATGGCGACGAAATCACGGCTCGTTACGGCCTGCTAGCTGAAACGGTTGAGTATCCTGACGATCTGAGTTGGGCGATATTTACGCTTCGCCCCGAAGCCCGTTATCACGATGGTGAGCCCGTTGTAGCGGAAGACTTTGTATTTGCGCTCGAAAGTATCAAGAAGCATGCTCGACCTTTTGTTAAAGCAAGCTACACGGAGGTCGAACGTGCCGAAGCGTTAGACAAACACCGCGTGAAGTATTACTTCACCACAACCCACAGCCTCAAGCCTCTTATTACTGCAGCAGACTCTTCACCTTTGCCTGTGCACTATTGGCGAGATCGAGATATAACTCAGTCAACTTTGCAGCCGCCGTTGAGCAGCGGGCCCTACAAGGTGTCTTCGGTTAAGGGCGGAAGGCAAATTGTCTACCAGCGCGTGAAAGACTACTGGGCGAATGAACTCAATGTTGCCAAAGGCTTGCATCACTTTGATGAAATTCGTGTGGACTATTACAAGGACGCGACGGTTGCCTTTGAAGCATTTAAGGCAGGCCAGATAGATTTTCGGGATGAATTTAGTGTCAAGCGTTGGGAGCAGGAATATAACTTCCCGGCGATCAACAAAGGCGAAGTGGTCAAGGAAGAGCGAGCACAGGCGTTGCCATCGGGCATGATGGGGTACTTTTTTAACCTTCGTCGTCCTGCCTTTCAAGACGTGCGGGTGCGTGAAGCGATAGGGTTGTTGTACGACTTCGAAACTATCCAAAAAAGTTTGCTATTCGGGCATTTTCGGCGCATCAAAAACTACTTCACGAATACCGAATACGCCGCAACCCAATTGCCCGACGACGCCGAGTTAGCGTTGCTAGAACCGTTTCGAGACCAGCTGCCTCCTGCACTTTTTACAGACATCTACACTCCGCCCGTAAGTAGTGGTAGCGGGAGAGATAGAAAAGCGAAGAGAAAAGCGCTGGCTTTGCTTAAGCAGGCGGGTTGGCAGCAGCGTGCCGGTAAAATGGTGAATGTGGATACCGGCGAACAGATGACTCTCGAATTGGTCACTGGGCGACAAGAGCGTGTGCGTTTGGCAGGGCCGTTTATCGATGCACTACAAGGCATGGGCATTGATGCCAGTATGCGATACGTTGATGCGGCGCAGTGGCAAGAGCGGATCCAAAACCATGACTTTGATATGTGGGTTGGCGGATACTATTTTTATCCACCACCTGATCAGCTTCTGTACTCTTATTTCCACTCCAGCACAGCTAATACGCTCGGTGCAAATTCCAGCGGCATCGACGATCCTGTGGTGGACGCGCTGATTGAAACAATAGTTGCAAGTAGAGATAAGCCTACGTTGCTTGCGGCCACGCGTGCTCTGGACAGAGTGTTGTTATGGCGGCACTACGCGGTGCCGACCTATTTCCGAGACAAGTCGCTAATCGCCTATCAAAATAAATTTCGGCAACCAGAACGCCCGCCCAAGTATGCAGTGGGGTGGTTATCTACTTGGTGGGTAGCGGAAGATACGAAATAAGCCAACGCGATCTGGCTTTTAGTGCTGACAACTATCGTGTTTTCTGGTCGCTGTAAGTCAGTTGCTTTGTAAACCGCTGACTTGTAATTGGGTAGGTGTCGCGAGAGAAATATCGTGTTGTAGCGAATGCTGCAGGATGAGCTCACGCAATTGCTGTTGAGTCAAAAGCCTGTTGCGTACCGATTTGATGTAATAACACACCATCCACTCTAAGGCGTGATCGCCCGCGTCGATAAGCCTCACTTCGATGGGGTGCTGGCGCTCGTAATTGATGTCTGTGTTTTGTTCTGCTGCTGCAAACGCAGTATCGAACATGTGCCGTAATTGTGCCTCTGTTACTTCGTATCCAATCTTAAAGTGCAGCTGTTCTCGCAGGCCTTTTGCTGAGGCGAACTTAGCCAGATTGTGCAGTGGTTTCTGTCGCAACAGTGAGTTGCTGATCATGATGCGGTGGTTGTCTGCGAGGTCTAGTAATTCGGTGTGGAAGAGTTTGGTTTTATGCACAGCACAGGTGGTGGGCTTGCCTTGTAGATCGAGCAGTAGCACATCGCCTTCTTCTACCATGCGTGCGTTTAACATCACCAAACCACTAAAAATATCGGGAAGCCAGGATGCTTGCGTTAGCGCTAGAAAAACCCCAACAAACCCTAGTACTCCGGTTGCTTGTAATAGACTGTTAAAACCAGCAACTTGAATCGCTGAAATAAGCCCCAGCACACCGAGAAACGCGCTGGACATTAAGCTAAACAATCGTGATTTATAGCTATCGGTTAAAATCTTCTCTTCACCCACTGTGCGCCAGTTGCCATAGTGTTTGCGCAGTTGCCACGCGCTCACTTGGATGAGTAAATAGAAGCAATAGATTGTCAGCAGCACCAAGACAACCTTAAGTAGCCAAAAGCGCTCGCTTTGTTCTGGCCCTAGAATCGCACCAGCCCCCACGGTGAGCAATACCAAGACGTTCAACCCGCGAAATGCATTGAGACTAGCAATGCGCTGTTCAGCGTTATCGTTTTGTAGAAAGCGAGACAGTAGAGGGCGCGCAAATATCAATAACAAAACATTGCTGGCGAGCAGAAAAGATTCAAAATTAGTGAGAGCTATGTTGTGCATGTAAAGGTGCCGTCGCTGTGATGATCTTGAAGTCTCGCACAGATGATGCCGTCAAAACCGTGCTGTTTCGAAAGGTGTTGTGCTATTGAGGCTGTCTAATCGTCAGAACTGTTTCAGTTCAGCGGGTGAGTTTGACGGTGTGACTGATGCAGCGCTGTAGCAATACAGTGTATTGCCGCAACTAAAAAAAACCGCTAGGGCGCCGACCAATGCGCGATCCAGCGTTGCATGCTCAGTCGCTGGTTTATATTGGCTCTCAAGCGTGAGCGCAGCTGACTATGGCGCCGTACAGATCTATGGCCTCGATGGGCGCCATGCAATTTTGCCGGTCTGAAACGGTGGTGGAAGCTCTGCGTGGCCATCAAGTCATACTCGATAGCCAGCTCATCCAGTTTGATTCTTAGTCCTTCAACGTAGGCCGTTTTGAAGTCCTGTTCAGTGTGTTCTGGGCAAACGCCTACGTACTCTAATCCGTTGATGCCTTCGCTATATCCGCTTTCACTGGTGCAATAGCTCTGTAAGCCCTCATTTCTGCCTTGGCCATAGAGATCAAAATCTGCAGATATATTGTGTTTTTCGCACGATGTCTGATGCTCTGAAAATAGGTGAATAGCTTCACCTGCGGTGCCGTCCTTAAGGCCTATTTGATACCAGTCAGCGCTTGTGCACTCTGACTCACTGAGCGTTGCACAGCCGCTAATCAAAAGCAGGCTGATGACTGCAATACATCGCATTGTATGGTTCATATAGCGCCTGAGTCTGCTCGGTGAATGCGTAAAATTGTAAGCTCTATTGGCTTCGTTCTCTAGACGATACTCAATTGCTAGGTGGAATGGTGAGAAAGCACTTTTTTAGATTCATGCCAAGTTTAGGTTTTTGTCGCATAAAATTAGTGCTTTTACATGGTCCACTTGCCAGTCTTGTGCAGAATGCTTTTTAGCAGCCGTAGTAGTCTAATAACAGGAAATCTAGTGATAACTCGCTTTGAAAAAAGGATTTAAGCTTAATGCTCTTGGTTCCCAGACTGAGACTTCAGACATTGATTTGCAGCATCAACGAGCGGTGCTGCAGGTATTAATGGCCGTTGCCATGCCCGCAGGGCTTTCGCTCGCAGCGGTCAATTTCTATCGAGAAATCTACTTCCTAGCGGTTATTGAACTGGGCTTTTCTATTGCCGCCCTATTGCTTTGGAATCGCGCTAAGGCATCTACTCGACCAAGATTTTTAGTGACCTGTTTTACTATTCCTACTTTTGCTGTTATCTCATACGCGATCCATTTGCCCGAAACTTCCATCACCATATTTGCTTGGGTTTATATAGTTCCAGTACTTGCCTACTCTGCAATGGGCCCGAAACAGGGCTTCTACTTCTCGGCAGTCTTTTATTTAAGTGTCGGTGGTCAGTACTTCATGAAGTTTGGCCAAGTAACGGGCTATCAAGATGTGGGCGCGATACTAAATGTTACCGTTTGCTCAACGGCACTTTGGGGTTTTGTGCACGCCTACGAAACGGCACGCTTTCGCTCGCATCGCCGCCTGTCGTTGTTGGCGACAACTGATCCCTTAACCGGCCTTAATAATCGACTTGGGCTGGAATCCTTGTTTGAGCAGCGAACGGCTGCGTCTAGTGATCAAGGGAATTTGATGGGTCTAATTATGATGGACTTGGATTTATTTAAGAGCATCAACGACACGTATGGCCACGAGTGTGGAGATGAGGTGTTGCGCCGTGTTGCCACCGTTTTAAAAAGCTGTGTGCGTGCTGATGATGTCGCCATCCGTATGGGGGGAGAGGAGTTTTGTTTGCTTGTCGCCTGCAAAGACAAAGCACAGTTGCTCAATACTGCCAACGTTTTGCGCGAACGTCTACAAAGCTTGCACGTGCCTTTTGCTGGTAAGTCCATTGCCGTCACTGGCAGTATCGGCGCGGTAGTGATGGACGATGATTATCGTCATTTAAGTGAATTGCTGGTAGAAGCAGATCGCCGACTTTATAGGGCTAAAGCTAATGGTCGCAACCAGGTGGTGTTCGAACATCAGCATGAACAGAGCATTGCTTAGAAAACTTCGATAGAAATCTTCAACGTATAACCGCCGTAAAAAGGCTCTTCTGACGCTTCTTAAAAAGTAGCTTGCAGTGTTGGATGTCACAGCTGTTTTTCACTATTGTCTGTTGTAGGCATTTCTATTCGCATTAGTACCTATGAAGTGGCCGCGCGTTGTGCCGAAACACTGCAGGTGATCCTTTGTACTGGATGGAACCTTGACGTAATGTCAAAAACCGAAGCTTCTAAACAAAAAACTAAAGGCGTGGACTTGGCGAGTAAGCACCAACGTTCTGTGGCGCGTGTTTTGTTAATGCTTGTGATTCCGGCGGGTATGCTGTTTGGTGTTATTGATATGCTGCGCCAGAGCTACTTTATCTCTGCAGTCAATTTTAGCTTTAGTCTTGTTGCATTAATTGTATGGCGTGTTGTTGAAGATACTAAATATGTGCAGAGAATTTTAATTGGATTTTCTTTTCCGATTTTTTTTGTTGTTCTGTATGTGTTGACCCTGCCCAACACTTCATCCACAACGATTATGTGGATTTTTTTGGTGCCTGTTTTGAGTTACCCCGCTTTGGGCGTGGTGTCAGGTATGTATGCGACTGGTTTTTTCTACGCCGCTATTTACTCGTTTTTTTATTACAACTTTGGCCATTTGGAAATGTATCAACTAGCGGACGCTGTTTCCAATATTGTTGTCTGCTCATTAGCTGTTTGGGGTTTTGTGCATGCCTCTGAGAAAGGCCGCAGCTACTCACAGTTAAAACTCTCTGATTTAGCTATAACAGATCCGTTGACCGGACTAAAAAACCGCCTAAGTTTGGATGATTCGTTTGAGCAGCGAAAAGGTGATTCGCATGCTGCAGGTTTGACACTGGGCTTAATTATGTTGGATCTGGATTTTTTTAAATCCGTCAACGACGAGCACGGTCATTTGGGTGGCGATCTGGTGTTGTGTCAAGTTGCAGATGCATTGCGCGCGAGTGTGCGCAGTGATGATCAAGTGTTTCGCTTAGGTGGAGAAGAGTTCTGCTTGTTCGTTGGTAGTGCCAGCCAAAAAAATCTAGTGCGAGCAGCAGAAGCGATTAGAACGCGGATTGAAAGTTTAGAGATGCGGTTTGAAGATCAATCTATTTCTGTCACCGCTAGTCTAGGTGTTGTGATGCACAGTGATACCCATGCCACCTTAGATTCGATGCTCGCGCGGGCGGATGCCCATCTATACGAAGCCAAAAACAAGGGCAGGAATAGGGTGGTTTTTAGCGATAGGGGTGAGTTGGTCGTCGCTTAGGGTTTGACTGCCAATGCGAAAGACCGCAAGCGCATATGAGCGCCTGCGGCATGTGTTGCTCAAGCGTAAATATTACTTCGGCAGTTCGCCGTCTACACCTTCTACAAAAAAGCTCAAGCCCAGCAGCGTACCGTCATCAGCCTGCTCGCCTTCAGCTAGCCACGCCGAGCCATCTTGCTTGTTGATTGGGCCAGTAAAGGGCTTCAGTTCGCCAGAAATAATCGCAGCTTCTGTCGCTTCAGCCATGGCTTTTACGTCGTCGGGCATGTTGGTGTAGGGCGCCATAGACAAAATGCCTTCGGCTAGGCCGTCCCAAGTAGATTCGCTTTTCCACGAGCCGTCCATGCCCGCTTCGATGCGTTTGACGTAATAGGGGCCCCAAGTATCGACAATTGCTGTCAGTTGGGTATCTGGGCCGGCTTTGATCATGTCAGAAGCTTGGCCAAAAGCTTTTAGGCCACGTTCAGCTGCCACTTGCATGGGGCCAGTAGAGTCAGTGTGTTGAGTCAATATATCAACACCTTGGTCAGCCAATGCCTTGGCCGCATCTGCTTCTTTACCGGCATCAAACCAGGTGTTCACCCAGACGACTTTTAGTTTGAAATCGGGGTTCACGCTCTGCGCACCAAGCAAAAATGCATTGATGCCTTGCACTACCTCAGGGATTGGGAATGACGCGATATAACCGGCGACGCCTTTCTCAGAGGTTTTAGCTGCAATCTGTCCGAGGATATAGCGGCCTTCGTAGAAGCGCGAGTTATAGCTGGCGACATTCTTGGCAGCTTTGTAGCCGGTAGCGTGTTCGAACATCACTTTAGGGAAGCGCTTAGCTACCTTGATAGTGGGGTCCATAAAACCAAAGCTTGTAGTAAACACCATGTTGCAGCCCGAGCGAGCAAATCGCTCAATAGCACGTTCGGCGTCTGGGCCTTCCTGCACGTTTTCTATAAAGGCAGTTTCCAATCCTTCGCCGATCAAGCCTTCGGCTTCTAAACGACCAATGTCATGTGCTTGAGTCCAGCCCTGATCGTTGCGTGGTCCAACATAGACAAAACAGGCTTTGAATGTATCGGCAGCTTGCGCTTGGCCAACCGCGAGCATCGCAGTGACAGCAAGTCCGAGCAGTGATTTTTTCATCGGGGTTTCCTCATGAAATAGTAAAAACGAGCAGTAGTTAGCCCAGGGATTCTGAGCGGGTTTGAATTGATTATCTCATAGCTGAAGTCGCACCGTTATCTGTGCGGCACGAATGGTCGACCTAGACACGCAGGGGTGTTCAGGATCGTCAGACGTTTGTTTCTGGAAATAAGCACCAAGACGACGATTGTGGCCAAGTAAGGCAGGGCCGACAGTAACTGGGATGGCACGGCGACACCAAATGCTTGAGCGTGTAACTGGCCGATAGTGACACCGCCAAATAAATAGGCACCTGCCAACACCCGCCACGGCCGCCAGCTGGCAAACACCACCAGCGCTAAGGCAATCCAACCACGTCCGGCAGTCATGTTCTCGACCCACTGCGTGGTGTACACCAAGGACAAATGTGCGCCAGCAAGCCCGGCGCACGCCCCGCCAAAAGCAACTGCGGCGTAGCGAATTTTTATGACACTCATGCCCAGTGCGTGAGCAGAGTCGTGGCTGTCACCCACTGCGCGCAACACTAGGCCTGCGCGTGTGCGAAACAAAAACCAGCTAACACAAGCGACCAATAAAAGAGACATATAGAAAATAGGGTCTTGGCCAAATAACAAGCGCCCGACTATGGGTAGCTCGGTGAGCGGGCCCAGATCAACGGCCGCCATTTTATTGCCCGCTTGGCCGACGAAAGACTCACCAAGCAAGCCCGACAGGCCCAGACCGAGTAGGGTGAGTGAGAGTCCGGTGGCCACCTGGTTGGTCGCGATAGATAATGTGAGCAAGCCAAACAAAAGCGAGGCGAGCACGCCACCACAGATTCCAGCGAGCACCCCAACCCAAGGGTTTCCGCTCAAAGCTGCACCGCCAAAGCCGCACACAGCGCCAATAACCATCATGCCTTCAACGCCAAGATTCAGCACACCTGATCGCTCAACCACCAGCTCGCCCATTGCGGCGATCAGTAGTGGTGTGGATGCAGTGGCTATGGTGAGCAACACATTTACAATGAGTTCAGGCTCCATGTTTCGCTCCTGTGCGGCGCAACTGGTAATGGATAAGAGTATCGGTAGCTAACACAAAAAATAACAACAAGCCTTGAAATACACGCACTGCTTTGTCGGACAGGCCCAGCGACATCTGAGCTGCTTCGCCGCCCAGATATGTTAGCGCAAGCACGGTACCTGCAGCGACAATGCCTGCGGGGTTTAATCGACCTAGGAAAGCCACGATAATAGCTGTGAAGCCATAGCCGGGGGAAATGCTAGGTTGCAGTTGGCCAATAGTGCCGGAGACTTCAATAATACCGGCAAGTCCCGCCAGCGCGCCCGACAGCGCAAAGACAAATAAGGTAAGGCGTTTGTCGGAGAACCCGGCAAACGCGCCGGCTTTGGCACTGGCGCCTATCACACGAATCTCGAAGCCAGTGCGTGTGCTGCGTAACAACCACCACAAGGCTAAAGCCGCGATAATAGCGAAAGCAATGCCCCAGTGTGCACGACCAGCTTCGTCGTTGATGGCGGGCAGCAACGCGATATCGTCGAAGAGGCGTGTCTGTGGGAAACCAAAGCCGTCGGGGTTGCGCCACGGGCCACGTACTAGCCAGTCGAGTAAAAGCTGAGCCACGTACACCAGCATCAGGCTAGTGAGTATCTCATTGGCGTTGAACTTTACTTTGAGTACTGCAGGTATCAAGGCAAACAGCGCGCCTCCCAGTGCACCTAAAGCTAGCATCAGTGGCAAGGTGCTGCCGTTGGCAAACTCAGGAAACAGTACAGGGATAATTGAGCCGAATATTCCGCCGAGTATGAACTGCCCTTCGGCGCCGATGTTCCAGTTGTTAGACAAAAAACACACGGCCAGACCAACGGCGATCAAGATGAGAGGAGCTGCTTTGATCGCGAGCTCATGTAGTGACCACGTCTCCGTGAGTGGTTCTATGAAATAGGTATACAAGCCCTTCGCCGCTGACACGCCTTGTATTTCAAAAAGAATCGCGCCGGCGAGCAATGTTAGTGCAAATGCGATAAGCGGCGATAGCGCAGCAAACGCTTTGGACGGGGTAGGTCTTTTGACCAGCTCAAGTGCCATTAGGCATGTGCTCCTGCAATATCATCAGCACCGCCCATGAGCAGGCCGATGTTTTCTGGGTTGGCCTGAGCGGCCGGCATAGGAGCGCTCAGTTTGCCATCGTGCATAACTGAGACATCGTCGCTAATCTGCAGTAACTCTTCTAGATCTTGGCTAATGACGATAACAGCGGAGCCGTTTCGTGCCAGATCAACCAGTGCATTTCGAATACGTAGTGCGGCACCCGCGTCAACGCCCCAGGTTGGTTGGTTGACCACCAGCACTTCTGGGTTGCGATCCATTTCGCGTCCAATGATAAATTTTTGCAGATTCCCTCCGGAGAGCGCACCTGCGGCTTGCTCTATGCTGGCGCAGCGTACATCCATACTTGATACGATGCGCTCGGCTAAAGCTCGCAATTTACCGCGTTTTATTCGTCCGCCAAAAGCAACGTATTCTTGACCTTCACTACGGTGCCGAGACAGCAGGGCATTGTCGAGCAAGCTCATCGGCGGCACCGCTCCGTGGCCCAAGCGTTCTTCCGGCACAAAAGCCGCACCCAGTTGTCGGCGTGCGTTGATGCCCATGCGCGCGACGCTTTTGCCCTTAATCTTGATGCTGCTGGCATCATTGGCCAATGCTTCCCCAGACAACACTTCAAAGAGCTCGCCTTGGCCATTTCCTGCTACACCTGCAATACCGAGTATGCGCCCGGCTTTTCCTTGCAGTTGCACATCGCGCAGTGCAATCGCAAACGGGCTGCTAGCGGGACGGCTCAATGCCTGCACTTGCAGTAATATTTCTCCGTCCGCATTTGCTGCGCTGTGACTGACTTCAGGTAACTCACTTCCAACCATCAAGGCGGCTAGAGAAGCTGCGCTCTCTTTTGCGGGTTTGCAGTGGCCGACAACTTTGCCGCCGCGCAGTATAGTGGCGTTGTCGCAAAGCCTCTGTACTTCGTCTAGTCGGTGTGAAATGTAGAGAATGGATTTTCCATCGCTGCGCAATTGCTCTAGTGTTTTAAATAACTGGTCAGCCTCCTGTGGTGTTAACACAGAAGTAGGTTCATCGAGAATCAGTAGCTCCGGCTCTTGCAGCAAGCAACGCACGATCTCTATGCGCTGGCGCTCGCCCACCGATAAGTCGCCCACCATGGCGTGAGGGTCGAGTGGTAGGCCGTAACGTTCTGACAGCTCGCGAGCGCGCTCGGTAAGAGCATCCATCGGTGGCGCGTCGTCCAGCGACAGTGCAATGTTCTCGGCAGCGGATAACGCTTCGAATAGTGAAAAATGCTGAAACACCATGCCTACGCCTTGTCGGCGGGCAGCGCGAGGGTTGGGCAGGTCTATCTGTTTGCCGTGCCACTGCATTGTGCCTGCGTCGGGCCTCAATACGCCGTAAATCATTTTTACAAGTGTGCTTTTACCTGCGCCGTTTTCGCCTAACAAGGCATGTATTTCACCGGGCTGAATCACCAGTGATACGTTGTCATTGGCCAGTGTGCCTGGGAATTCTTTTCGAAGCTCGCTCAGTTCTAAAAGTGGTACTTGTGGAGCGCTAGGCATATGTCTGTCTCCTGTTTCGCGAAGGCAATTGTCTGTGCTTTGTGTGTTTAGTAGAGCGTCTTGTCGGATTTGTTATCCCACGCTTGGAAAACAGCCAGTGCTTCTTCGCCGAGTGCTTGTTCTGTGGGAATACTGCGCTGATCTAACGGTAGCGGGATTTCTTTGTACAAAAAATCGTCGTCAAATCCAATGTCTGCGGCATCGGATCGGCTGTTGGCGTAGACGATTCGGGAGATGCGCGCCCAGTATATGGCAGCCAAGCACATGGGGCATGGCTCGCAGCTGGTGTAGATGGTGCAGCCCTCTAGCGAGAAGCTCTCTTCAGATCGACACGCTTCGCGAATAGCGGTAACTTCTGCGTGGGCCGTGGGGTCATTGCTAGACGTGACTTTGTTAAAGCCTTCGGCAATGATTTGATCGCCGCGTGTAATCACAGCGCCAAAAGGCCCGCCTTGGTTGGCTTCCATCATCTCTTTTGAGAGGGCAATAGCGCGTCGCATATGCGAGCGGTCAATGTTGCTGATATCAACCATGGTTTTGTGTCTCGGTTACTTGTTGGCCTACGCGGTTGCGCGCCTCTAAAAGGGAGGCCGCAAAGCTGATAGCCAGCTCGGCCGGGTCTCGTAGTTCGCAGTGGCTTGCGCCAATAGGGCAGGCTAGGCGCTCGCTCGTTATTGTTTTTGCTTGGCGTGCTAGATGGCGTTCGAGTTGCCGGCGCTTGTTCTGAGAGCCGATCATGCCCACCCAAGCGATATTCGTGTTGTTCAAGGCCGCTGTTGTGATTTCAAAATCTAGCGCGTGATTGTGGGTCATCACCAGAGCTAAGCTGCCTTTTGGCGCATCATGGAGGGCCAAGGTTGGGGTTTCTAGCCACTCGCCGTGTACATTGTCAGTTGCTATTTTGGGGAGAAGCTCAGCTCGGGTGTCGACCCAATGCACATGGCAGGGCAGGGTGCGCAACAGTGGCACCAGCGCTTGCCCCAAGTGACCAGCGCCAAACAAAACCAGGTGAAAGTGTCCTGGTTGTATTGGCTGCGTCAGTTGCAAGCCATTAGCTTTGATTTGGCCAAATTGAACTGCGTCGGAACAGTGTTCAGTGATGGATTTAACACGCGAGTTGCCTGTTAATGTGCTTTTTAGTTGAGTCACTGGTTTGGCTTCGAGGCAGTGCTCGAGCCAGACGAGGTCTTTCTCAGTGAGCGTTTCAATGATGAGCTCGACTCTGCCGCCGCAGCATTGTCCCAACGCCGGCCCCAATCCTAGTTGCTGGTGCAGCCAAGGTGTTTTTTCGACTAACAATTCGCGTGCTGACTCGATGGCCTTAAACTCAAGTGTTCCGCCGCCAATTGTGCCAGCGATGTTGTCTGCAGTGACACTCATGCAAGCACCCGGCTCCCGCGGGGCTGAACCTTTGACCGCAGCAACAGTTACCAGCGCCACTGCTTGCTGTGAAAGCAATGCTTGTCTCGCCTGAGTCCATGCAGCGGCGTGTCTCAAGTGCGTGCTGCCTTGAGTTCTTCCACAGCCATCAACACACGTTCAGGGGTGGCAGGTGCCTCTAGACAAACAGAAGTACGATGCTCATCGACTGCCATAACAGCGTCTTGTAGAGCTTGTAATACGCTGATCGCTAGCATTAAAGGCGGTTCGCCGACGGCCTTGGACCGGTGTACTGTTTGCTCTGTGTTTTCTCCTCGCTCCCAGAGCTTAATGTCGAAATGCTCTGGCATGTCTCCAGCGGTGGGTATTTTGTAGGTACTGGGCGCGTGTGTGCGCAGTCTGCCGGTTTTATCCCACCAGAGCTCTTCTGTGGTGAGCCAACCCATACCCTGAATAAAGCCGCCCATCACCTGACCCTTATCCAGCGCTGGGTTGATCGACTTGCCCACGTCATGCAAAACATCCACACGATCGACACGATATTCGCCGGTCAATGTATCGATGGTGACTTCGCTGAGTGCTGCACCATAAGCAAAATAATAGAAAGGCCGGCCACTCATGGTGACGGGGTCGTAGTGAATATCGGGGGTGGCGTAAAAGCCCGTGCTGCTCAGTGATATGCGCGCAAAGTAGGCGGCTTTGACGATCTCGTCGAAGCTCTCCGTTACGGTGCCAGCGCTGACTTGTCCATCAGCAAACAAGACTTCGTCTGTTTGCACATTGTGGCGCTGCGCAAATAACGTCGCCAGTCGATCTCGTACAGTGCGTGCTGCGTTGAACGCAGCCATGCCGTTCATGTCGGTGCCGCTACTCGCTGCGGTGGCCGACGTGTTGGGGACTTTATCTGTGCGCGTTGAGGTTATCTTGACCCGTTCAAAAGAGACCCCTAGCGCATCGGCAACTATTTGTGCGACCTTCGTATACAAGCCCTGGCCCATCTCAGTGCCACCGTGATTGATCATCACGCTGCCGTCGGCATAGACGTGCAACAGTGCGCCTGCTTGGTTGAGGTGGGTGGTGGTAAATGAGATGCCAAACTTGACGGGAGTGATCGCTAGTCCGCGTTTCTGGTAGGTATTGTCGGCATTAAAATCTGCGACTGCTTGTCGTCTGTCTCTGTAGTTGCTCGATATTTCTAATTCGGCCAGCAATTGGTCCGCAACAAAGTCAGTGACTTGCATATCGTACGGCGTGCGGTCGCGAGGACTTTCACCGTAGAGGTTTTGCCGTCGAACTCGTAGCGGGTCTAGTTTTAGCTCGGTGGCGATATGCTGGATAATCTGCTCCATCGCTAACATACCTTGTGGACCACCAAAGCCTCGAAAGGCCGTGTTGCTGACCGTGTGCGTGAGACAGCGTTTAGAGCGAATACGCACGACCGGAAGATAGTAGACGTTATCTGCATGGAACATCGCGCGGTCAGCAATGGCGGCCGATAAATCTGCTGACATACCGCAACGTGTGGCGTGCTCAACGTCCAGTGCTTGTATTTTACCTGTGTCGTCGAAAGCCACGCGATAGTCTATGCGGAAGTCGTGGCGTTTGCCCGTCATGCGCATATCGTCATCTCGATCGACTCGCACTTTGGCAGCGCGACCGGTGACCCGAGTAACCAGTGCAGCCACACAAGCAAACAGCGCAGCTTGTGTTTCTTTACCGCCAAAAGCTCCGCCCATGCGGCGTACTTCGACGGTGACTTGATGATCGGCAATGCCGAGAACACGCGCTACATTGTGTTGCACTTCCGTGGGGTGTTGGGTTGAACTGATGACATGGATTTCGTCATCTTCACCAGGTTGCGCAAAGGCCACTTGCCCTTCGAGGTAGAAGTGATCCTGACCGCCGATTCGCAGTTGGCCACTGAGGGTCATCTCTGCATTGTTCAATTCCGCGTCGACATCGCCTCTGCCCATTTCGCGGTCTTCGAGTACAAAGCTTTTAGCCGCCAGTGCTGAATCAATATCCAGAATCGCATCGCGCGGCTCCCACTCGGCTACAGCGAGTTTAGCGGCACGTCTAGCTGAGTCGATATCGACTGCGGCGACCGCGAACAACGACTGTCCGTGGAATAACACTTCGTGTGCAGCAAAAACAGGGTCGTCACCCATCACTGGGCTACAGTCATTTACGCCGGGGATATCTGCTGCGGCGAGCACCGCTACAACGCCTTCTGCACGGCGTACTGGGTCTAGGTCTAGAGAGACCAGCCCAGCGTGGGCGTGTGGGCTTTGCGCTATGTATACCTGCAGGGTGCCGACGGGCTCGGGCAGATCGTCTATGTAGCGAGCAGTGCCCATCGCGTGCGCGAGACCACTGTCATGTGGGTGCGCTTTACCTACATTTTTGTATTGTGATAGATGGCTCATGACTGCGCCTCGTTTGATGCTGCTTCGTCTGCTACCACCTCGGTGTGAAAGAGATTGAGGCTTTCACCTTGTGATTCTATGGCGAATTTTATCAGCAGGTTTTTAGCCACTTGCAATCGGTAGTTGGCACTTGCCCGCCAATCACTCAGCGGTCTGAAATCTCGCTCTAACTCCTTGACCGCCAGCTGCACGGCTTCAGGCGTCCAAGGGTTGCCCATCAAGGCGTTTTCAACTGCGACTGCTCGTTTAGGTGTGGCCGCCATGCCACCGTAACAAGCGCGCATGTTGACCACGTTACCGATGGGTGAGATATCGACACAAAATCCCGCGCTAACGGCGGAAATGTCTTGCTCGAAGCGTTTACTGATTTTGTAACAGCTGAACAACTCGCTATGAGCCAGAGGAGGAATGCGGATAGAACGCAGGTATTCTCCTGCTCTGATGTCCTGACGGCCGTAGTCGATGAAATAATCTTGCAGCCGTATCTCTCGGCTTTCGTCGCCGTGTGATATCACAAGTGTGGCGCCTAGAGCGATAAGCGCTGGTGGCATATCGCCGATGGGCGATCCATTGGCGATATTTCCGACTACGGTGCCGTTGTTGCGTATTTGCGTTGAACCTATGCGGCGGATTAAGTCCGCCAGGCTGGGGTGCCAAGCGGTGAGTGCTGGCTGCGCATCGCTGTAGGTTGCGGCTGCACCAATTTCGAGCCAGCCAGAGTTTTTGCGTACATAGCGAAGATCACTGACCCGATTCAGTGCAACAAGAGTCTCGAATTGTTGCCCTTGCTTGGTAATCCATAGTCCCACATCAGTTGCGCCCGCGACTATTTGGGCATCGGGTTTTTCGAGCATGATTTGACCTAGGCTTTGTGAGCTACCCGGCGAGAGAAAGCTGCCCAACTCACTGTGCAATGTCAGATCGTCTTCATTGTGTAATTCAGTGAGTTGCTTGAGCAATTGTTGGTCGCTAAAACCTGTGTGTGCGCGAGATTCTTCTGTGTCGACAGCGGCAAAAGCGTCAAGAATAGGGCCGTAGCCAGTGCAGCGGCATAGATTGCCAGCCAGCGTGTCGCGGGCACTGGGTGGGTTGTCACTTTGCAAGTGCGCATACATGGACATCACAAATCCGGGTGTGCAAAAGCCGCACTGCGAACCGTGGTTTTCTGCCATGGCCCGCTGGGCTGGGTGCGCGGATTGAGCTTTTTTACTGAGATTTTCTACTGTGATCAAGGCTTTGCCATCCATCCCAGCAAGCAGGGTGATGCAGCTATTCACAGCGCGGTAGCGAACTTCACCGTCGATTAACTCCGCGACAACAACTGTGCAGGCACCGCAATCGCCTTCAGCGCAGCCTTCTTTAGTGCCCGTCGCTAGCTTGCTCTCGCGCAACCAGCGCAGCACGGTGGTGTGTGGTGCTACGTCAGCTAGCTTTTGCTGCTCGCCGTTGAAAATAAATCGCAAGTGATCACGCATAGCCAGGATACCTTGTTGCTCTGGATTGGATAGTTAGCTGCCCCGATAGGTCGAGTAGGCCCAAGGTGAAATAAGAAGCGGTACATGATAATGCTGGCTGCTGTCGCTAATGGCAAATCGCAGCACTACATCATCCAGAAATGCAGGCTCCGATAGTGCTGTGCCGCTAGCGCGAAAGTAGTCGCCGACATAAAAAGTGAGCTCGTACTGGCCGACGGTAGCGGTTTCTGACGTTAGCAGAGGGTGGTCTACACGCCCATCGCTATTGCTTTGGTAGTCGCCAATGAGTTCGCGCTGTGTGCCGGACAAGCGGTGTAGACAAATGCGGATACCTGCGCCGGGGCGGCCTGTGCTGGTATCGAGAATGTGCGTGCTGAGACCTGCCATTGCCTGTTACCTGTACTTGTAATTACTCTAGAAACCATTGTATACAATATTAGAGCGACGTAATCCAGTGTTATAAGTGCATATTTCTCTGGATTTTTCAGGTTCCATTGAATTATTGTATACAATATTGATCTGCACGGTTACTGTGTTACGCGCACTAAATTGGGGCTTTTGGGAGAAAAATGAGCGACAGCAGTTCAGCTGGCAACGCAAGACCAAAGGATCGGGCGCTGTATAACGCGGTGTTTGATGCCGTGATGGAGCAGCGTTTGCGACCGGGCATGCGCATAGGCGAGCAGAATCTTGTTGAACACTTTGGTGTCAGCCGAACAGTTGTGCGCAAGGTCTTGCAGCAGTTGGCCAGCGACGATGTGCTGTTTATCGAAGCAAATAAGGGCGCGAGTGTTGCTCTGACCCCACCAGATTTAGCGCGAGATTATTTGCACACGCGCATGCTGCTTGAAACAGAGTTGGCGAGGTTGTCGGCGCTGAGAATCACCGAAAAAGAGCGCACGCGGTTGCAAAAGATTCACGCTCGCGAGCTGCGATACCGAGACAAAGGTGAACGCGGACGCATGTTAAGAATGTCCGCAGAGTTGCATTTTGCCATCGCCAATAGCAGTGGAAACGTCCCGCTGGCAACTGCTGCTCGACGGGTTGTCAGTCGCTGTGAATTAATTGTGGCGCAGTACGAGCGACCCGGAAGTGATCAAGGTTGCTCCTGTGTCGATCATGGCGGTCTCATAGATGCTTTGGCGTCTGGCGATTCTGATTTTGCCGCAAAAACTATGAGAGAACACTTGCAGGGTATCGAAGAAAAGCTTCAGCTTGAGTCGAGCACGGACCTGCAAAATGCTTTTGGATGAACATTTTAATTAAGGTTTACACCGCTTCCGTGGAAACCATCAAAGACGAGGATAAGCGCTTGAAGCAACAACAATTTGTCGACGCTTTTGGCGGCATTTATGAGCACTCTGCCTGGGTTGCTGAGCAGGCCTTTGCGAACGGTCCGCCGGAATCATTGACGCAAGAACAACTATGCGCAGCGTTGCGAGCAGAAGTGGATGCTTCAGGAGAACAGGCGCAATTAATTTTGCTGCGAGCCCATCCAGACTTGGCCGGTAAGTTGGCTGTTTCTGGTGAACTCACGGCGGAATCGACCGCTGAACAGGCCAGCGCGGGCATTGATCAATGTACGCCCGAGCAGTTTGCGCGTTTTCAAACTTTGAATACGCGATATGTCGAAAAGTTTGGATTCCCCTTCATTATGGCTGTCAAAGGTAGTGATAGACACCAGATCTTGGCGGCTTTTGAGTCGCGTGTGAACAACGATAAAGACACTGAATTCCGCACAGCGTTGGCGCAAGTCCACAAAATCGCTGAGCTTCGCATTCAGACTTGGCTGCAAACTCAAGGAGCAGACGCATGATGCTCGACCCGCATATTGTCGAATGGCTTAATTTACTGACACGCTGGATTCACATGATTGTGGGTGTTGCTTGGATAGGCGCGTCATTCTATTTCAACTGGCTCGAGGGTCATCTCGAAAGAGAGGGCGAGAAACCTGCCGGTGTCGCTGGTGATATCTGGAGCGTGCACGGTGGTGGTTTTTACCATGCTCAGAAGTACGAAGTAGCGCCAGAAAAAATGCCCGAGACTTTGCACTGGTTTAAGTGGGAGGCATACACCACGTGGATTAGTGGCATGGTGATGCTGTTTATTGTGTATTACCTCAATGCAGGTGCGTACATGGTTGACCCCAATGTGGCGGATATTTCGCCTACGACGGCTATTGTGATTGGTTTGACGACGATAATCGTTGGCTGGGTTGTCTACGATCGGCTGTGCAAATCTAAATTGGCAGATAACCCAAAGCTGCTCGGTCTTGTGGGTTATCTGTTGGTGGTGTTTGTCGCGTTTGTGTTGTTCCAGTTTATTGGCGGGCGAGCCGCTTATATTCATATTGGGGCCATGCTTGGCACCATCATGGTGGCCAATGTTGCGATGGTGATAATGCCTGGTCAGCGTCGTTTGGTTGCGGCGCTTATAGCCGGTGAAACGCCCGATGCTAACGATGGGAAGCAAGCGCTCATTCGCTCACGCCAAAACAACTACATCACACTGCCGGTGTTGTTTTTGATGATCAGCAACCATTACCCCAGTACTTTTGGCAATCAATACGGTTGGCTGATAATTGCAGCGTTAATTCCTATTGGGGTAGGCGTTCGACACTATTACAACCTAAAGCACAAAGGTAATCACGCTACTTGGATGCTTGTTGCTGCGGCGTTAGCGTTCGCCGTGGTGGCTTGGTTTGCCGCACCCAAAACCCTAGAGGCTCCGGCCGGCGGTGCAAACTCCGCCATGGCGATGGACATTGTGCAAAAACATTGTGTCGCCTGTCACAGCTCGGCACCAACAGACAAGATATTCAGTGCGGCGCCTAATGGCGTGATGTTCGATACATTAGAAGAAGTTCAGCGTCATGCGGTCAGTATCAAAGCACGATCGGTTGATACCAACAGCATGCCGCTTGGCAACCCAACGGGAATGACCGACGAAGAGCGGGCGATTTTGGGTACTTGGATAGCAGAAGGAGCGGGTGGAGATTGATCAGTAGCCCGAGTTGCGTTAAGCATTTTCGGAATTTTTGAAATGTTAATTCTGGCACAACCGAGTGTTTGGTTTAGAGCTGTTTCTAGCCATTCGCACAGTCAGCCAGAATACTGGGAGAAAGCATGAGCGTGAACCTGAAAGATCCAAACTACATGCCGCCGTTAGGGCAAGCTGTACCGCTGGGCATACAGCATGTGTTGGCGATGTTTGTCAGCAATGTGACGCCCGCTATTATTGTCGCCGGAGCCGCTGGGTTTGGTTTTGGTAGTCCCGATATGGGACAGATGATATACATGATTCAAATGTCCATGTTTTTTGCTGGCGTTGCGACGTTGATCCAAACTATCGGCATTGGGCCAATGGGTGCAAAACTCCCGATAGTGCAAGGAACCAGCTTTGCCTTTCTGCCGATCATGATTCCCCTAGTGGCCGGCAAAGGTGTTGATGCTATGGCCGTTTTGATGGGCGGTGTTGTGGCGGGCGGTATTTTTCACTTTTGCTTGGGTACGGTGATTGGCCGTATACGCCATTGGTTGCCGCCCTTAGTGACGGGGCTTGTGGTGCTGATGATTGGGTTGTCGTTGGTCTCTGTTGGTATAAAATACGCCGCAGGCGGGGCAGCACAGTTTCAGATGGACGCCCCTGACTTTGGCGGATTAAAGAACTGGTCAATGGCGCTAGTCGTGATATTTGTCACGCTGGGTTTGAAGTTCTTCACTCGTGGTTTGTTGTCTGTGGCCGCTGTGCTTATCGGCCTCATTGCTGGCTATTTGTATGCCTACACTTTGGGTGAGGTCAATTTTGGCAATGTCGCAAAAGCCGCACCTTTTGTTGTACCTAATCCACTGCACTTTGGTATCGAGTTTAGCGCGGCTGCTGTTATCGGCTTTGTATTGATGGGCATCATCTCCGCCATCGAAACAGTTGGCGATGTCTCGGGCATCACAAAAGGTGGTGCAGGGCGGCATGCAACAGATAAAGAAATTACAGGCGCCACCTACGCCGATGGATTTGGATCAGCACTAGCTGGTCTGTTTGGTGCGCTACCCAATACTTCATTTAGTCAAAATGTTGGCCTGATAGCGATGACCGGTGTCATGAGTCGTCATGTCGTCACCATTGGAGCATTGTTCTTGATACTCTGTGGCTTGTTACCAAAAGTGGGTGCGGTTATCTCAACGGTGCCTATCGAAGTGCTGGGCGGTGGGGTTATTATCATGTTTGGCATGGTGGCCTCTGCGGGTATTAGTATGCTGGCCGATGTTGAGTGGAACCGGCGCAACATGGTGATTTTTGCTGTTTCATTGTCGGTAGGCTTAGGGTTGCAGTTGGTGCCACAAGCACTGCAGCACCTGCCCGAAACGCTAAAAATTCTCATGGCTTCTGGTTTGTTGCCGGCCGCTGTATTGGCGATTGTCTTGAACTTGCTCTTGCCGGAGCATCTGGCTGAAGACTAAGCCCAGCGTTTGCTGTTGATGAAAAAGCGTGGGCAGATTGTCCGCGCTTTTTTTGTTTTATAGGATGAAATAGGATGGCTGAAAATAGAACTCCGCGTGATTTGGTCGGCTACGCTAACCAACCGCCACTGGTTAAATGGCCTAACGCTGCACGCGTAGCTGTGCAGTTTGTAGTGAACTACGAAGAAGGCTCGGAAGCGAACATACTTGACGGTGATCCTGGTTCGGAGAAGCTGTTGTCCGAAATTGTGGGAGCCGAGTCTTATGCCGGCATGCGCCACATGAATATGGAATCACTGTACGAGTATGGGTCGCGAGCGGGCTTTTGGCGGCTTCACCGAATGTTCACCGAACGCGATATGCCGGTGACGGTGTTTGGAGTGGCGCTCGCACTGGCTCGCAACCCAGCCGCCGTGGCTGCCATGCAAGATGCTAACTGGGAAATTGCAAGCCATGGACTGCGTTGGTTGGACTACCAGCACACGTTGGAGCATGTAGAGCGCGAGCACTTACAGCAAGCGATCGCCCTGCACACTGAGGTGACAGGCAGCCGGCCTAAGGGTATGTATTTAGGCAAAGCTAGCCCAAATACGCATCGGCTAGTCGCGGAAGAAGGCGGTTTTTTATATCACGCCGATACCTATGCAGACGACATTCCCTATTGGGATGACCGACACGGCAGCGCCCAATTGAATGTGCCTTACACGCTCGATGCTAACGATATGCGCTTTGCCACACCGCAAGGGTTCAACGCAGGCTTGCAGTTTTATCAATACCTAAAAGACAGCTTTGACTTTCTCTACGCCGAAGGTGAAACAGCTCCCAAGATGTTATCGGTTGGCTTGCATTGTCGTCTGGTCGGGCGACCAGGTCGGGCCATGGCTTTGGCGCAGTTTCTCGACTATGTCAAAGGTTTTGATGATGTCTGGGTGTGTACTCGCGAAGATATTGCCAAACATTGGTGCAAGCACCATGCGTACACCGGCAACCTGTTGGTCAACGGAGTTGCGGCACTATGAGTACTTATCACGCTATGCCCGGCGGGCACCCCGGCCAGAGTGAGTTAATGACCAATAGGGCTTGTTTCACCGAAGCCTATGCCTTGATCCCCAAGGGAGTGATGCGCGACATCGTCACCAGTTTGCTGCCGCACTGGCACGGTTCGCGATTTTGGGTTTTGGCTCGTCCATTAACTGGCTTTGCAGAAACCTTCTCGCACTACTTGTGTGATGTTTCACCCGGTGGTGGCAGTGACAAACCCGAGACTGATGACAACGTGCAAGCGGTGTTGTTTGTGACCGAAGGGCAGTTGCAGCTCACGCTAGACGGAGAAAAACACCAGCTTGTATCTGGTAGCTTTGTGTTTATCCCAGCAGGGAGTGTCTGGGCTTTGCACAACACCGGTGAGCAACAGGCGGGGTTTCACTGGGTGCGTAAAGCATGGCAACAGGTCGACGGTATCGAACCGCCACCGGTGATCATCAGCAGCGATGACAGTGTTGAACCGCGTGTGATGCCCGATACCCAAGGTGTTTGGGCTACTTCGCGTTTTATTGAACCCGATGATTTGCGTTACGATTTCCACGTCAATATTGTCACCTTTCAACCAGGTGGCTCTATACCCTTCGAAGAAACCCACGTGATGGAGCATGGGTTGTTTGTATTGCAGGGTAAGGCTGTATACAAGCTAAACACAGACTGGCACGAAGTAGAAGCGGGCGATTTTATGTGGCTGCGCGCCTTTTGTCCTCAGGCGTGTTATGCAGGAGGCCCTGAGCCGTTTCGCTATTTGTTGTACAAAGATGTCAATCGACATATGCCGCTGAGCTTGTGAGAAAACTATGCGTACTTTGACCCCCGAACCTTTAACGGCAAAAGCATTTGCACCGTTTGGCCAAGTGCTGGATGTGCGCGAGGCGCAGCAGCTATCTATCAACGAAGGGCTAACCACCCGATTTAATGACTTGGCTAATGTGCAATTTGACGGCGAAGGCGCAAGAACGCTGATCAACGTGTTCCGCAGTACTCCGGTGAGCTTTCCGCACAAGGTGTGCATCATGGAGCGGCATCCACTGGGCAGTCAGGCTTTTTATCCACTGGGTGGTGCGCGTTTTATGGTGTTAGTGGCGCCTTTGGCCGACACCGTCAAGTCTGAGGATCTGCAATTGTTTATTAGCGATGGCCAACAAGGTGTGAACTTCAATGCCAATACTTGGCATCACTACCAACTTGCGCTCGATCAGCAAAGCGACTTCTTGGTCGTAGATCGAGGTGGGCCAGGACAGAACCTAGAAGAAGTCACGCTGGTAGGAGAGGCGCAGATACTGGCTCCATGATGTGAGTTTGGCGCCAATTCCTTGTATACAGCTAAAGACGCCAGTGGCAGGTAGTGGCCAGAGTTATCTGGATTTGGGTTGAGCCAACATGCCAACGTTCTGTGACGCTAAGTTATTCACAACTGGCGCTAAGCGCTAGTAGTAAATTCCGATACACTTCCTGCCTTGTTAAATGACACCCGCCCTAAGGATTACTGATGCAAACCCAGCTTGCGCGCGTAGCACCCGTTCTGTTTGTGTGGCTGTGGAGTACGGGCTTTATCGGCGCCAAATTAGGTTTGCCTTTTGCCGATCCTGGTGTGTTTCTGTTTGTGCGCTTTGTCATTACCGCAGCCTTGTTGATTTTATTGGTCAGCTTGTTCCTCGGGCCTTGGCCCCGTGATGCTCGCTTCTATTTACATCAAGCAGTCATCGGACTACTGATGCACTGCTGTTACTTAGGCGGTGTTTTTGGCGGTATCTCGCTAGGGCTGAGCGCAGGTTTGGCTGCGCTTATCGTTGGCTTACAACCGGTCTTGACCGCCCTGATTGCCGGCTTATGGTTGCGTGAGCGCCTGACGATCTTGCAGTGGTCTGGGTTTTTATTGGGCTTTGTTGGTGTGGTGATGGTGGTGCTGGACAAGTACGGTTCGGATTCCGCGACGTTTGCAGGTGGTATGGCAGCAATCGCGTTGTGTGTCATGGCGCTTTGTGGAATTTCAGTGGGCACTGTTTACCAGAAGCAATTTGGACAAGGCGTTCCGTTGTTTGCAGCGACAGCCACTCAGTATATAGCGGCGGCTATCATCATGGGCCTGGTCGCGCCGCTCTGGGGTTCTATGCAGATCGAATGGAGTGGCCAGTTCGTCTTTGCAATGGCTTGGTTGGTGGTGGCGCTCTCGCTGGCTGCGATTGGGCTGTTGAGCTATTTGATCAGTCGAGGCGCGGCCTCTCAGGTGGCGAGCTTGTTCTATTTGGTGCCGCCCGTTGTCGCTATTGAAGCTTGGTTGTTGTTTGACGAAAAGCTTGGTGTGCAGGCGATTGCTGGCTTATGTATGGTGATGGCGGCGGTTAGAATGGTGCGTCAAAAACCTGTTGCCACCGCTTAGCTGTTGAGTGACGCGGTTAGCTTGTTTCGCGCAGGGCCGACGTGTTCGTTTTTCGCTTTGTGCGTCGTATTCTGCGCTTGAAATTTTGTTGAGTGACATACTCATTAAGTATGTTGAGCTGTTCTGCGGCGAGAGTTTTGATTTTCTTGTCGAAAAAACTGCGCATGGTGCCAAGCGTGGAACCGGGTTTGAAATCAATCGTCAGCTTGATGGTTAAGTAGCCAGGGTGCACGCTATAAAAGCCATAGTGCAGATGATATTCGTCATTACCCGTAATCTGCGCTAGGTGCAGAGAGCTGCGTGGATCAACACGAATTACTGTCTCAAGAGTGCGCTGGATATTCTCACCACGCCGAAAAGACAGTGCAGTCACCGCTCCCGTTTTTCCCGCTTCGCCTTCCATCAACACCGCGCGCTCGAGATTGGGTTGCCAGAGCAAACGGGCGGTAGGCCTCGTCAGTAGTTCCAGGGCTACTTTGCGGTGCGTTTTTATTTCAATTTCTGCGATGCTATGTAACACGTTGCTCTCCGATGGACTTGGAAACTCGCGTTATTATCGATCGAAGAGTTTCGGCCTAGGCTCTTGCTCTTGCATAAACTGTGCACAGTGCCGAGTCTCGTGAGATTAACGAGTGACTCGTTTGCTCTGCCTTGATGGCTTTCAGTTAGCTTGCGCTCCGGCGACAGGGTAGGGCTTAAGAAAAAAACTGTCGGATGATGGTGGCGCAAGTTTGCACATCGTCTTCGTTGATGTGGCGGTGCAGCACTAGACGTGCAGTTTTTCCAGAGGCTGATAATGCAAGCCCTTGTTCGCGTGCGTAGGCTGTCAGTGCTTCGCCTTTGTCTTGTTCTAGGTCTAGCCAAACCATGTTGGTGGCCAATCCTGCGTTGCGTACGGTGAAGCCGGCACAGCTTTGTAAGTCTTGTGCAAGGCGTGCAGCGTTGTCGTGGTCTTGCTGTAGTCGAGCAGGCATGTCCCGCAAAGCAAGCAATGCAGGTGCTGCGATAACACCTGCTTGCCGCATGCCGCCACCGGTGACTTTACGCCAGCGACGTGCACGGAGAATAAAGTCTTCATCCCCGCACAACACGGAGCCCACCGGCGCACTCAACCCTTTAGATAGACAAATGGAGATGCTGTGCAAAGGGGCGCAAATGGTTTTTAGCGTGGTGTTGTGGGCGGTCGCGGCGTTAAACACGCGAGCGCCGTCCATGTGTAAAAGCAAGCTATGTTCATCAGCAGTGGCGCGAGCATCGCTGAGATACTGCATCGGTAGCGCTCTGCCGGAATGCGTGTTCTCGATGGTGAACAGCTTTGTTTTGGCAAAGTGGTGATCGCAGCGATCTTTGACGGCGGCTGCTACCAAGTCGAGTGGCAATGTGCCGTCCTCGGCAACAGGAATCGTTTGCGGTTGAATGCCACCTAGTACAGCTGCGCCACCGCCTTCGTATTTGAAGGTATGGGCATCGGCGCCCACAATATACTCGTCGCCTCGTCCACAGTGCGCCAATAGTGCTATGAGGTTGGTTTGTGTGCCGCTTGTAGCAAATACTGCAGCTGGCATACCGCTGAGTTCACAGGCTAAAGCCTCCAGCTCGCTAACGGTTGGGTCTTCTCCGTAAACGTCGTCACCGACACGCGCCGTATAGCTGGCTTCGCGCATGGCTTCGGTGGGCTGGGTAACTGTGTCACTGCGCAGGTCAATCATGGCGTTTGTCTCTTAGTAGCGTGCGGCGGCGGGTCGCCCGCTGCCGGTAGCAATTATATTGGATTCAAAAAACACTTCTTCGTTGCCTTTGCTGGCGATGTTGTCGTTGCGCTCGATGCTTACTTGCGGGTCAGCGGCTCCCGCTTCAAGAGCCAACTGTAAAGCGGTCTGTCGCAAGTGTTGTTCGCACCAAGCCGCTGCTTCTTCCAGTGTGGCAAAGTCTTGTTGATGTTCGCCGCAGTGTACCCTGACTTGCACGCGATCAATGGGGGTAATAAGTGCGTGCGCGCGTTGGCGTACTGTGCCGACGACTGCGCCGACGGCATTGGCTACATGTGCGTATTCGGGAATCTCTAGGCGTGTATTGCAAAGTGCAGCAGTGTCACCGTAGTAACTCTTCACTGGCGCTCCCAACCCTACTAGGGGCACGCCTAAGTCAAACTTGGCTTTTAGTAGAGCGTTCTCAGGGTTTTGTAGTGCCAGCTCAAACAAAGCACTTTGACCACTGCTGAGTTGGCCGTCTTTGCCTGTCAGAGTTTCAGCCAGTGCCGTTTCGAGTAATCGTGTGGCTGCTTGCTTGGATACCTTGCTGAGTATGTATTGCGCAAATGCTGATTCGTTGTCCCAGCTTAAACCAAGGTTTTGGCTGCTATACAGCGCCATGATTTTCGCTGCGAGCTGTGCGGCCTCTGGATTCCAGTCTTGTTGTTTTTCTAGGATGTGGCAGGCATCAGATGGGGTGAACGAGCTTTTGATGGCAATGCCCAGAGAGATGAGTCTGTCTAGTGCTCGGTCCATCGTCTGATCTTCATAAAGAGCGCTCAATGCCACAGGACCCTTTTCCAGCATTTCCCAGAGGTATTGCTGCCTTCCACTGAGTTTTTGTTCGGCGGGCAAGCTACGGCGGCGTAGTGCAAACTGTGCGTCGTGTGTGCGCGGGTAGTCCATCTGAGCCTGTTGTCTGAGCACATCAATTAGGTGAGGGTATTCGTGCATCAGCAAGCTGATCGGAACGGCTCTTCGTGGGCCGACGGCATAGCGTTTTTGTTCGCGCTGGTAGTGGACCTCACTGTCGCCCCCTAGCGCGTAGGTGTGCATTTGCACCGCTTCAACCATGGTGCGATGGCCGCCCACTAGCGCGCCTCTTGGGTCGATCTTGGGGTTGCCGTCTATCAGCTCCGCAACATCGGTAGTGGTGCCGCCCATATCAGCGACCAGCGCGTTGCGCTCTCCACACAGATGGCTGGCTCCTACTAGGCTGGCTGCTGGGCCCGACAGGATGGTCTCGACAGGGCAATTGCTAGCAACCACTGCGCTGATTAGCGAGCCGTCTCCTTTGACAACCATCAGCGGTGCGTCGATATGCCGCTCTGCCATCATGCCCTTTGTGGCCTCGAGCAGTTGCGAGAGTAGGCCGATTAGGCGCGCGTTGACGACCGCTGTTAACGCGCGCTTGGGTGCATCGAGCTTGGCACTGAGCTCGTGTCCGCAGCTAACCGGCAGGTTGCTGTACTTCTGGATGATGTCGCGTATGGCGAGTTCATGGGCGGGGTTGCGTACGGCAAATAGAGACGTCACCGCGAATGCAGATACCTGTGGCCCGTGTTGTTGAACTGCTTGGCGTACCGCTTCAACGTCGAGCTGTTGTTGCTCAAATCCATCCGCTCTATGTCCGCCGCCGACCACCACCGCTGGGTCACTGCCCATGATGGCGCGCAGTTCAGGGCGCTCGGCTTGTTCGGCTTTAAAGCCCGCAAGAATCAAGCACACCGGAGCGCCTTCACCCTCCACTAGCGCATTGGTGGCCAGAGTAGTGGACAGCGAGACCAGTTCAATACGCTCTTCAGACTTGCTTAGCACCGCGTCCATGGCCGCGCCAATGCCAATACTGAGCTGGTGCTGCGTGGTCAGTGCTTTTGCGCTGGCGACGACGTGTTGCTCACTATCAACCAAAACGGCGTCGGTGTATGTACCGCCCGTGTCTATTCCGAGTTTGAGTGCCATGGTTTCCACAAAAAAAAGTCAATTTTCCCATGTTGTGTCGGATGCTGCAGAATGTAAACTGCAAACTGCGGCAAATTGCATTGTTGAGACGGCGCGGGAAGTCACCTTCCTTTCGTAAGAGTCCTTAAACGAGTAAATGTTTTGAGTAAAATTGACCACAGCTTCAGCGAAGAACAGCGTGAAATCAGCCCCTACGGGGTGGTGCGTGGTTCGGCCAGACAGCGCATCAACCTGCTTCTCGTTGAAACATTTGCGATGGTGCCTTTTATAGGGGCGGTGGAAGTGCTGCGCATTGCCAATCGCCTTTCGGGTGAGCCCTTGTATGCGTGGCAGTGTCTGTCTGTGGATGGGGAAGCCGTTATGGCCTGTAACGAAATCCCTGTGCCTGTGGTCGCAAAGTACACCGAGGCGCCACCGTGCGACATGCTGATAGTCTGTGGGCCGCACGAGCCCTATCAGTTTCGAGACAAAAATGTGTTCAACTGGCTGCGCAAGATGACCGCACCCGGTCGCATGATTGGGGCTGTCGATACCGGCAGTTATTTATTGGCCCGGGCTGGCTTATTGGCGAACTATCGTTGTACTTTGCACTGGGAAAATATCCCCGGCTTTGTCGAGGAATTCCCGCAGTTAGTGGTGTCGCGCGAGCTGTTCGAGGTTGATCGTGAGCGATTGACCTGTGCCGGTGGCACGGCTGCGATGGACATGATGCTGGAAGTGGTTCGCAGCCAACACGGCCAAGAGCTCGCTGCAGAGATCTCCGATGTGCTGATTCACAGCGGCATTCGACCCTCTCGCGACCCACAACGCATGGACTTGTGCTTCCGTACCGGCATCAATCACCCAGTGGTGCTAGAAGCCATCGAGCTGATGGAGGCGAATCTAGAGCAACCCTTGTTGGCGAGTGAATTGGCGGAGATAGTCTGCGTCTCCAAGCGCCAGTTGGAACGCTTGTTCAGGCGCTATCTAGATATCACACCGTCACGGCATTACTTGAACTTACGCTTGCACCGCAGTCAGCAGTTGTTGCAACAGACGGGCTTGCCAGTTATCGATATTGCTATCGCGTGTGGATTCACCTCGGCAGGGCACTTCAGTCAGTCGTTTAGAGCCTTATTCGAGCAATCACCAAGAGAAGCTCGGCGACGTGTGCGCCAGCTCTGGTAACAAGAGCTAGCCTTGTTGTTAGCTTTTGCTCAACAAGGCGGTAACCTCTGCATCGCAACTCACTTCCCCTCGGGTCACATACTGTTCGTGGTTCAGCTCTATCTCTTCGCGCTTGTATATGTAGTTCACCATCAGGCCGTAGCTCTGGCGCAAGCCGTTTTCTGACAAATCACTGAGCCAATTGATGCGTGCTAACCGAGCCCCGTTGCTGAGATGAAAGTGCGCCACGGAGTTGAGTACCGCTGTTTTTCCCACACGATGCTCCTGTGTCAGATAGTGCGCGCAGATACGCATCATGGGCGCTTGTGCAGCCTGAGAAAGTGCCTCGTCGTCCAGCCAGCGGCCGGAGGCTAACAGTTCGGGTGGTGACTCTTCAGGTGCTAGGGCTTTTAGCGCGTCGTGTTCCGTGTCGGTCAGTGTTATACCGCTTTCAACGGGCAGGTGCTGCACGACGTATTTGCGGAAGCCAACAATGGGAGACAAGGTGCCAAAGGTTTCAAGGTTTGGCAGTGCTTTGCTGAGCTTGTCGACCACACGTTTGATCAGAAAGTTACCTAGGCTTACACCTTGTAGGCCGACCTGTGTATTTGAGATGGAGTAAAAAACCGCCGCCTTGGCGTCTTCTGGTTCAATCGCTTCGTCAGGTCGCTCGAGCACTTCTCGGATCGTCTCCGGCATTTTTGGCATCAGCGCAACCCACACAAATATCAGCGGCTCTTTAGGCATACGCGGGTGAAAAAATGCGAAGCAACGACGATCATCGCTGAGCCGATCCTTGAGGTCTCCCCAGCCGCTTACTTGATGCACGGCCTCGTAGGCGATGAGTTTTTCAAGCAGGGCGGCGGGGGCGTCCCACGTGATGCGTCGTAGCTCGAGAAAACCTATATCGAACCAGCTGCTGAGTTGGCGGCGAAGTTCATTGTCTAGGGGGGCAAGGCGTGGGCAGCTGGGTCTGTAGCGCACCATGTCAGCGCGCATGTCGACGAGGAACTGCGTGCCTTGGGGCAAAGCGTTAAATTGCGTCAGCAGCCGAACTTGAGGTGGCTCTAGTAAGTCTCGCAATTCCGCTTGTATCTTCTGCCGCTTTGAAGGCTCTTCGGCTATGAGCAGCTGTTGCGCAGCCGACGCTATGGCTTCGTTATCGCTGCTGAACTCTTCGGTCAGCAGGATCAAAAACTTACGCCTTCCTTCATCGTTGAACTTGAGATAGGTCTCGCCCAACTCTGCAGCACGCAGACGGGCGGATACCTCGCCACCTTTGCCACTGAGGCAGTCACGCATGTGCGCTAGCAAGGTCTCACATTCGCGGTCGTGCAAGTAGGGGCTGAGCTGTAGTCCGTCGGTCTGACGGCCAGCAAAGCTAATGTTTTTCCACGCACCGACAAGATTGCCGAGAGTCTTGTCGAACAAAGTGCTGCTAGGGTTTGCTCGTGCCATGAACCAGTTGGCTCCTATGCATCGCTGATGTGGCCTACTTTAGACGGCTTCATCTGAGATGGCGTGCTTAATCGAAAGGAAAAATAGGGGCAAAAAAAATGCCGTCCCACGAAGGAGACGGCAAAACACCAAAAGGAGGATGGAGGTGCATTGCGTGTAACGGATCGTCATTGACACAACGCAAATTTAGGTTAGCGCAATTTGCTGCAGTGCGTCAACTGTATTTAAAACAAAACTGTTCGTGCGCTGTTGTTTATTGAAAAATGTTCTTTTGTGTTTTTAATTCCATGATTTAATTGAGTTTATTCGAGAACTAGTTGCCGAAACACTCAATTTAGTGCAGCAAACACTCAATTTTAGCCATTATTGTAATGTTGCAGCGCACAAGTTTTTTAGTAATCAACAGAGTAAAAGATGTCGATCGCTTGCTCGACGCCGCGCATCAGCTCCAGATAAAGCTTCTGGTTTAGATCGTAACGCGCAGTCAGTGTATTGACGGCATCAAAAACTCCCACGCGATAGCTGAGCAGTAGTTTGGGAGATATTCTGCCGCTGAGTACCACGGCGGTGTCATCACCCTTGCCATCCGCGCCTATGTTGAAGTCTTTGATGCCTGCGGCACTGGCAAATTGGCCGGCAATTTTGTTGCCGTTCTTAAGCCCAAGTCCTAGTGCAGCGCGAGCGAGCATGGCACCTTCGTCACCACCGCCCTGACCCGGAGGACCACCTAAGAGGATGTAGGACAGAACATCAGCCTCTGGCATGGCAGGCTCAGAGAATAGAGTGGTGACCGGTTCGAGAATACTGCCTTCTAACATCAGGCCCGCTTCGACCTGGTCGACGACCCGAACGGCGGAGACATCTATACGGGTGGCGCGTATTGGCCCAACAAACAGCAATTCTCCACGACGCACCTCTAAGTCTTGTCCGTATGCTTGGTATTTGCCATTGACAAGATCGAGCCCACCAGCGAGCTGCGGTGGCTGACCCACGCGCTGGCGTACTTTGATGTCACCTTCTAACTGCGTTTCAAAACCGTAGCCCGATAGGCGAACGTCATCGTCAACTTGCACTTGAATATCCATGTCGATACTCAAAGCAGAGGCTTGCTCGGTGCTCTCTTCAGGTTGGTCTTCTTCATCAATCAGCACGAGATCACTAGAGACTGATGGGCCGCTGCCTGTCATACCTTCTAGTACAATGACGGCGTCTGGAATGTGGATTTTGCCGCGAAGCTTTAGTAACTCCGGGCTGTAGGCCACAGTTAATTTGTGATTGACCGTCGCCTCGACAGTTGGTGGTAATACTACAGCCAGTTTGTCGCCATTTATGGCAAGGGTGGCAACTAACTTGTCAGTAAAGGAAATGTCGCCGCTGACTTGAATGTTGCCCGTCGGCTTGACTTCAAAGTTGGAGTTCACCGTCGCCTTGCGGCCGTTAATGTCGATTTTTAACTCACCGCCGTCAATGGTCAACGGGATTTCAGCGCCTGCTAGAGCGGGGTCCATCAGCTGGATGCGACCGGTAAATTGCGGGTCGTCGATGGTGCCCGAAAAATCGCCTTTTGCGCTTATCTCACCGTCGAGTGTGTCGAGCATTGGCAGCATGGGTAGCAGTGGTTTTAGTAAGAAGCCCTCAAGATTGAGATCACCGCTCAACGTTTTGCTTTTGGGGTCAAAGCTGGTTTTTATGCGGGTATTACCTTGTTCGGGCGAGCTCAGTTCTAAGTCAAAGTTGCCTTGGTTTTCGTCCAGTAAAGCGGTGAGTCGTGCGGTCGAAAAATTGACGTCTACTTGCTCACCTTGCGGGTCTATTCCTTGCAATTTTAGGTTTTTAACGTCAGTTTTGACGCTAGCCAAAGGGCTAGTTCCGGCTGCCCACTGTCCATCAATATCTGCATTTAGTTGGCCAAAGAGTTTGGCGTTCTCTGGCAGCAAGGGATTAAAATCACTAAGGTCTAGGTTGTTTAATACAATCGTGGCATCGCCTTTTTGTGCACTAAGTGTTGTATCGTTTTTTAAGCAGAGTGTTGCGTTGTCACGCAGCCAACAATGCGCGGCGACTGATGCTTGTGCTGTGTCAGATTGCCATGCGATAGCGGTAGGGGACTGTAGTTGCAGTTCAATTTTTTGATAGGCCAGTGTCGAGCTATCGAGGCTGCCTTTCCAGTTCGCGCCTTGCAGTGCTCCCTGCAACTTGAGTTCGGCTGATTGCTCGGTGGTTTTTGCCAATAGTGCCAGCGAATGCTTGCCTAATGTGCCGAGCAATTGCAAGTCCACTGAGCCGTTTACCACGCCAGGCCCTGAACCGCCGTCTGTCAGAAGGGTCAGTTTGCTGGTTTTTTCGCCACCTTGCTGGATGTCAGCGAGTAGACTCAAGTTCGCTGTAGAGAACTCGTTAAACGCTATTGCGGTGCCGTTGAGGTCTGCCTTAACAGTGGGTTTGAGCCGTTCACCCGTCGCAGATATTTTGCCTTGTAGCTTGCCGCCAAGCCCCGGCCACAAACTCGCCAAGTCTAGGGCGTCTATAGTGGCGTCGATGGCAATTGTCTGCTCGATTTTGCCCTTGGCGGTAATATGGTTTTTGCCGCTGTGGAGTTCAAGCTGCTTCAGGTTGAGTTGGCCTTTTTCAGCGAGGCTCACTTGCAAGTCAGCGGTCAGAGGGTAACCTTGTAAGTCTCCCCTGAGTTTGACCACCGTACTGGGGCTGAGAAATTCCCCGTCGCGTTGCTCTCCCGAGCTGTTGATCGAGCCAGACAGTTTGCCTTTGACATCGGCTCGATATTTTTCGATATCAATGTTTTTAAAGTCGCCGTCGACGCGCCAGCTAAGTGCCGGCTGCCAGTGCACAGCACCGTTGATGTTGGCTTCACCACCAAGAGCTTTGGCGCGCAGTTTGAGGTCTTCGAGTGAGGCGATATCTAGCATTTGGCCGCTGATACTGAGCTCGTTTGGCGGTATTTCGGCACCACTTATACGAGCACTGGTTTCTAGTCCAAGCTTATCGAGATCACCGTTGAAGACTAATTTGAGTTGCTGCAATACAACCGCCTGATTGCTCGCCTCCAGTGATTGCAGGCGTTCACCGAGCAGTTCGCCGTTGAGTCTGATGGGTGTTTCGAGTGCGTGTACCGTTCCGTCGAGCGTGGCGTTTTGATGGCCTTTAAGTGCTGCCTGCAGTGTCAGCTGACCGTCGATCAGGCCGTTGGCATTGAGTGTTAAGCGAGTGCTTTTAGGCCCGAGCAATGTGGGCATATCAAAGGTGAGCGACGCGTCGATAGGGTACTGCTCGCTCAACTCAACGTTGCCGGTCAGTGAGGCGTGGTTTTCTTCCCACGTGAGCGCCGCTTTGCTGATACGGATAGAACTGCTGTCGGCCTGCAGGCTTAATGCAATATCGCTCAGGCTTTGAGTGACGTCGTTCTGCGTCCAAGTTAACTGGCCAATACTGGCATTCTCGAGGTCAATTTCCACGGGCAGTGCAGGGATCGAGAATTCTGTCTCAGGTGTCGTTTCAGCGGGGGCTTCACTGGTCGGCGGTAACTGTAGCGTGAGCTGTTCTACGCTGATGTTTTGAAGGCAGAGCTTTTTGGCCAATAAACAACTAGGCTGCCACTGCGTATTCAAGTCAGTGGCATCTACGGTGGTGTCGGGTGTTTGATACAGCAGCTTGTCTATTTGCACGCCGTCGTAGAGACGGCCCTCAATGCCTTCGATGCTCAACTCGGCTACTTGTTTGTCGGCGAGTTGCAGCGCCCAGCGTGTGCCGCCGTCGCTCATGGTTATCCAAGCTAACAGGGCAATAACGATGACAATGATGAGTAATAGGGTACGCCAGATAAACTTCCACATGGCTTAGCTTCCCACGGACAGGTGAAAACGCGCGGATTTGTCATCACCTTTGAGTGGCACGCCCACATAAAGTTTTATCGGGCCAACTGGGGAGTACCAGCGCAGGCCGACACCACCACCGTAGGCAATGGGGTCGTACTCGTTGTAGCCCGCTCGACCCATGTCCACAAAGACTGCCAAGCCGAGACTCTCACGAAGCCGGTATTCGTACTCAGTGGATAGTGTTGTTAAGTAGCGACCGCCGATAGCGTTTCCATCGGCATCTTGCGGTGAGACCTCTCGGCGTGCGAACCCGCGAATGCTGTCATCACCACCAGCAAAAAAACGTAAGCTAAGCGGTACTTGATCAAAATCTTTGCTTTCTAACCAACCGAGCTCCATGCGTGCGTGTAATAAGTGCTTGGCAGAAAATGCGTGGCCGGATCCCAGTTTTAGATAAAAACGGTCAAAATTTATGTCCGACAACAGGGCCTCACGGGCGGCGCTGAGTTGAAAATCAACGCTGTACTTGAGTGTTCCCCATTCGCCTACTGTGCGTGTTTTCTCACGACTCCAGCTGGCACCTGGAATCAGCAACCGAGAGGTGTTTGTCTCGCTGTCGATCTCCGATGTCTCGTGCTGAAATTTCAGAGAGTAGGTTTCGTGCCACTTTTTGCTATTGATGCGGTGGTGATTGGCGCCAAGGGTGTAAAGCAACGAGTTAGCGTCGTCTATGTCGGTGTTGGAAACCCCCGCTTCTAACTGCAGATAGTGACTAGCGGGGCTCGGGTGGTGGGGCAGGCGATAGTAGGCGCTGAGCTCTTGGCTGTCGGCTGAGAGTTCAGCCTCTAGACCTGCACTGTGCCCGTGTTTGTTTACGTAGTGGCGCGTCAAGCTACCGCGCAGTCGAGGACCTGTATCTGTGCCATAGCCGATGCCGATAGTTGCAGAGTGGGGTTCTCGTAGGGTGCTGTCCACCTCAATGGGTACTGCGCCGTCAACTGCCATGTCGATGTTTGGTCGCACACGCACGGAGCCAAAATAGCCGCTGTCACGCAATTCGCGGGCGAGCGTGTCGACATCGCTAGAGTTGTAGTAGTCACCCTCTTCAAAGGCTACCCAACGATGCAAAAACTCCTGAGACAGTTTGCTCTCGTCAAAGCTGACTGGGCCGTAGCGATAGCGCTCGCCACTGTCTAATTGCAGCTGCATTTTTGCGTCGTGGTTCTTGCGCGAAACGGCGAGTCGATGGGTGCTGTAGTTGGCGTCAAAAAAGCCCAGCGTCAGGGCGACCGATAGCAGGTCTGATTTAAAGCTTTCGTAGGTTGCGTGCACTAGCTGTTGGCCGACAGTTGGCGCGGCTGTCTGGACGAATTTTTTCAGCAGAGGTTCTTCATTTCCGGCGCCGTTTATCACCACATCAACGGCGCTATAGGTGGTGGCTGGGCCGAGTGTTAGTTTAACGCTCAGCTGCTGATCTTTGAGGGTGCTGTCAATCGTCGTGTTGTTGTAGCCCATCGCGGCCAGTGATTGCGCCATTTTTTGTTCGACCGAACGCTGCCAGTAGCGCAGTCCAGACGCAGACTGGCTGCTGGGTTTGCCTGCGTATTCGGTGAGTTTGCTCGCCAGTGATTTCTCTACGCCGGTAATTGTTAATTTGCTCTTTGTCTCTTTTGCAGTTTCTGCAGCAACAGCCGTGTTCAAACACAGCGCCAGTAGCACTGCTGCTTTAGCGATATTGAAGCTCTGGTTGGTGAGTTCGCTAAGTGCGGATGGCTTGAGCGTGATCAAAGGCGAGGTCCTGACAATGGATGGGAGGTGTTCGTATTGAGGTTTAACAAAATAATGCCACGATATAAACAAAGCCTAAGGCCTAATTTTATCAACGCGCCAAACGCTTTTGATGAGCACTGAGCGCGGACTAGTCACGGCAAGGATGTCGATCGTATGGGCCAATTAACTTTACTGTAAATCGCAGTTTAAAGCAGAAGACCTTTACAGTATGCAAGAGTACCTGCTTAGAAATCAAAAAGCTTATAAAACAACAATCTAGCGATTATTGAATACTTTATGTTGGCCAAACGCTACATCGGGCCGCACATTAGGTCGATAAAACTGGAGTGTGCGATGAGCCAGTGTACATAGCGAGCTCTGCGCATTTTAGGATTAGCAGGTTAAGTTAGTTAGTAGTACACCGATATATCGTTTAAGCGCTGTTATGGATGCTCAGTGACCTAAGTTTGAAAGCCCTGCAATAACTAAAAAACAACTAGATGGCAAGGACGTCGTCATAAAATTCTATTCCGCTGGTGCCGCCCACTAGCGGAATTTTTTTGGCCAAAAAAAACCACCGATACTAGCGGTGGTTGGAGTGGTTGACGCTGTCGCTCGGCGGCTTAGTAGCCGCAGCGATTGTTCACGCAGCCGGATGTCACAGAAATCAACGGTAAGCTTTCATAGAACCAATCGTCGGTTTCAAGCAGGTCGGCCAGCGGTTCAATTTCCGCGCGGGTATGCTCGACGATACGTGGTTTCATGATCACGATGGTTTCTGTGCGAGTGCCGAAGTCTTCGGTTTTCCGAAATAGTGCTCCGACGACTGGAACTTTCGATAATCCAGGCACACCGTATTGGTTGTCAGTTTTCGAGCGACGCAATAGACCACCGATGAATATTTCTTCTCCGCTCTCGGCTAAAAGATTTGTGGTCACTTCAGTTGTCTTTTGGATTGGCAGGCCACCCACGAGTTCGCCTGTTGAAACTTCGGGGTGAACTTCCAGCATGATACGTTCTTGCCCGTCGACGTTGGCTTTCACACGCAAAATAGTGCCCGATTCGAGAAATTCGACCGATTCGGTGGTGGTGTTGCCAGTGGTCGTGACAACGCTGTAGCCAATTTTGTCACCGACAATCACTTCAGCTTCTTGATCTTCAAGCACTAACAGGCGAGGGGTGGACAGGGTACGAACACGACCCGATTCGCTTAAAGCACTCAAGTAAGCGTTGATGTTAGTGCCTAATCGATTGAAGAAAAGGCCCTGCGAGTCTCTGTTGGCAAATGAGTTAGTGCCAAACGTTCCGTCGCCCCGCGTTGCTTGCCAGTCAATGCCGAAGGTTTCTTCGTCTTTGAGTGTGATCTCAAGAATCTTTGCTTCGATAAGAATTTGGCGCGGTTGGCCATCAACTTCTTCTAGCAGGCTTTTGAGTTGTCGAATGACGGCCGCGGTATCTTGTACGATGATTTTACGACGATCAGTCATAGTGACAAGCTTGCCTTTTTCGCTTAAGTATTGGCGCATGATGCCTTCTACACTCGAAACATCAGAGTATTGAATTTTGAAGGACTCCACTTGCAAGGGAGAGCCTTGTAGCGCGCCGGTTAAGATGTTCTTGCTTGTGCTGATGAAAATACCGTCGCGATTGTGGTTGACTGTTAAACCGGCGGCACGCGCCACGCTGTCTATCGCACCTTCTAAATCAACATCGTAGAGATTCGCCGATACGTCACCGCTGACATCGGGTGCCAACAATAGATTGATACGCCCACGCTTGGCCAACATTTCAAATGCTTCTTGAACGGGAGTATCGCGTAAAGTCAGGCTAAACCTTTCACTCTTGTTTTTTAACGCAGCTGCGCTGGGCGCCTGCTGTGTCTCTTGTGCATCGGTTGTTCGTGCATAAATAGTGAAAATATCATTCTCGTAGTGAACCGAATAACCCGCATCTGCGGCAACTTGGCTGACTGCGGAGTAGGCCGTGTCAGCGGCTATGTTGATGCTCAGCTGTTTGTTCGGCGCACGGATCACAAGCTCTTTGCGCGCTTGATCTGCGATCGCGCGTAAAACGTCGTAAGAGTTTTCCCCCTCGACTTGCATTTCGTATTCTACGGCTGCAAAGCTTGAGTTTGTGCTTAGGCAAATTGCGAGGCCTAACAACAGTTGCCGGCACCTATGAGTCAGTGATCTAGCGTGCTTGATTTTCATAGCCTCAACTGTCCTCTTCTAGGACTAAAGTGATTGAATCGTTTGCTTTGCGCAATAGGGCTGTCTTTCGACTGATCTGTTGTACGGTGAAGTCGAGTACTCGATCTCCCGGAGCAACGATCATGCCGCTGATATTGGCCAGCGGTTTCTTTCCCCATAAGATTGCTTTGAGCACCAGTTTTTGTTGACTCAAAGGTTTGACGGTCAAAGGTTGAGTGGCTGGCTGATTGGGTGCTTCGCTCAGCTTTATAAATGGATCACGAATGTAGTCTGCAGCGTTACAAGCCATGCTCAATAACAGCAAGCCGCACAGTGTCAGTATTCTAGCGACCATAAATCACCAAATTAATTGCCATAGTTCTGAACCCTGTTGAGCCCGATGTTTTTTTTGCTTGAATATCGGATACAGAGACGCCTTCAAATTGCACAGCGAAGTCGTTTATCCAGTTGTATATTGCTAGGTAACTGCCAGAGACAAGCAATGACACCGGCACAGTGGCGATGTCGCTGTTACGACTGATCTCCCCTGGCTGTAAACGTTGTGTGCGTAAGCCGTGATCCTTCGCTACTTGGTGCAAGCTCTCCAGTAAGGTTGGCAAGCTATCTTCAAGTTGTCGATCGGGGATGTTTTGCAACATCGAGTCGCGCACGATCTCTTGTTGTTCTTTGCTTTTGGCAATCGTAGTGCGCAGAGTATCTAAATCGAAACGTGCCGTAAGACGTTCAAGCTGTTGGTACTCCACCATCAACTCCCGTGAATGGAGAAATCCGGGTTTGATGCCGTGTAAAAAAAGCATGGTGGCAACCACGGCAAAAGCGCCCAATAAATAGGCGACTAAATTGGCGGTGGGCAACTCACGGAGCTGATCTAATAGTGCTTTCATGAAGCTGTTTTTTCCATTGCTGCACGTGTAATTTCGAGTACAAATTTCTGCCGCAGCTCATCACTGGATAGGCTTTGGATTGAATCGTTAGAGACCAATTCTGCCGAAAGCACATTTTCCATTGTGCGCAATTGCCGAACCCAATTTGTTAAGTTCTTATGTGAATCGGCAACGCCCTCGAGCAAAATTATGGACTCTCCCTTTTGATTGAATGAGGAGTTAAAACTATCCAGTGCTGTTTCGTCGGGGATCGTCTTTAGCATGTTTAACATGGCTGTCAGGGCTGCAAAACTATTCAACTGATCCAAGCTTGCGGCAATGACTTGGGTTTTTTCCAGAATAGTGGCTTCCGCGTCACGCTGTTGAAGAAGCGAATTGAGTTCTGTTTTAACCGCGGTCAAGCTGGTGATTTCTTGTTCGTAGTAGCTGTTATAAGCTGTAATAGCAAAGTAAACTGACGCTAAAAATGCAGCACAATAGACAATACTCTTACCGCCTTTATTGAGTATGCGTTGGTTGCGCTGATACTGAGCCAGGCTGCGTGGAATGAAGTTCATCTCACTCATACAGACCACCTCATAGCTAGCCCTGTGGCGATCGATAACATTGGCCGTTTGCTTTCCGTGACAAACACATCGGCTTTGCAGTCGAGCAAGTCGAAAGCGTTAAGCACTTTAGTTTCGTGACCGAGTACGGAACTAAAGGCCCTGCTGGCCTCGGGCCAATTTGCTGCTTCTCCCGCGAGATAGATGCAGTCAATGCCATCGCCGTGGAGCTGAGAGGCGATGTATTGGTTCATGCGATCAATCTGATTTTTTAGTCGATCAAATGTCGCTGTTAGTAGCGGCGTTATCTCGGTGTTCTCGCCGAAGCCTATGGCTTGAAAAAGGCTGCTACCAATTTTTCTATCCAGCGACAAAGATGCACAAATGGGCGAAATGAAGTCTTCATAACCGAGGGCTATTTCTCGGTCCATGGTCAAGCGTCCGTGTAGAAAGTGGCTGATATAGGTGCTGTTCAGTCCAAAGTTCATCACAATACAGTTGGGCTTTTGCTCTTCAAGGGTTGTCAAAAGCCGCTGCAGCGCTTGTGGTGCTATTTCCAATGCATGCAAATGCAAGCCTGCACTTTGCAGACTAAGCATAAAATTTAGGGAGCTCTCGCGCTGCATCGCGGCCGCCATGACGGTCGTTTCTTGTGAGTTTTTAAGGTTCAGTTGCACTGGCAGGTAGTCTACAAGCCAGTCGTTGTCAGCTCCGCCTAGGCGTTCTTTCACCAGCTCCATAACCTGACGAGGCACGTCTTGCGGAGAGCCAGACTTGAACGACAGCAGCAGCACTTTCGGTTCGCCCATCGGCGCTGAAACAACGACTTCTTTGCCTTTGAAGCCTGCTGAAGCTAGTAATTGCTCGATCAACGGGTGCAACAGCTCGGGGTTGGCCAGAACTTCGGCACGGTCTACGGGGTAGGGGATGTAGTCGGCTGCCACGATTTGCAGTGCACTGCCACGTCGACGCAGTTGCACGGCGTTGATGCTGTTGTGGCCAAAATCTAGGCCAATTGGCCCAGTGCCCTGTCGCTGAGTGAAGTGCCACAGGGCTGTTGCTTTATCAGCTAGCTCTCTGGCCTGAGCCAGTGCATTTTGTGTTTCTTGGTTGTTTTGCATAGCAGTGCTTTACACGCCAATTAGAGCGAATAGTTAAGCTATGCAATATTCAGGCAGAAAATCGTTTCTGCCGTGACGAAATTGTAGGAATAGGGTATTTATTCAAACATAAACGGGTAGGATTTTTTGAACTCTTCGTCTTTTATATCTTTACTTGCATCATCATCGGGGTAATCTCTAGGCGATGGTTCTTCAAACAAAGCAATGGACCAAACGTTGTTACCGTTGCTGCGAGAAGCCTCGCCGTCTATGAGCCTGGCGCGTTTGCTAACGGTGTTGTACAGCACGATATCGCCGTCGTGAAACCTCAGCTGCCCCAGTCTTGTATCGTAAGGGCTATACGATTTGATGTATTCAGCGCTGAGTAGGAAATTATATTGATCAATGACATGCAATGCATCTGGCACCCGTTGGTCATTCATCGTGATATAGGCGCTGTCGATACGCGGCACCCCGGCGTTTTCTTCGTGTAGCTGTGTTGAGCTCGCTTTACGGCGCACCGGAATATCTTGGAAGCGGAAGTTACTGTCGACATACTGGCCGAACCAATAGCGATCATCGTAGTAGGTGAAGCCGCCTACATAGGTGTCGCTGTCGGTGATATAGGCGTTAACCGCTTGCACATCAATTTTTGTGGAGTCCATTGGCGCGGGTAGCATGCGCTCTTCCAGAGAATCGCCAACGGGCTTGTTTGCGTCTGAACGCAGATAGACAAGTTCTGCCGTGTCTACGTTTGAAATATCTGTCTTTGCGCCAAGTAGCGCTTGAAGGTCTGAAACCTTTGGCATCTTGGTCACGCTATCACCCGCCATCAGGGTGTAGTAGTGATAGTCTGGGTGCTCATCGTTAGCAAGCTCAATGTGCGCGCCAATAATGTCTTTGTCTGGGCTATCAGAAATCCCCATGACCTCAAACTCCGATAGTCCCATCGGGTAGTACGAAGGTCTGTCTAGGCCGCTGTGGGGGTTGGCAGGATCAAGTTCAAGATATTCGACGTTCGCACGATGCAGCCAGAGCTTGGCCATTTTGTCGTTGCCGCCACCGTAACTTTCCCCGTCGCTGTCGATGGAGAAGTAGGTGCCTAGTGCAAGTGCTTCGTTTTGTTTAACACCCACACAGGCTTCGGCGCAGCTGCAACGATAGTCAAGATTGATACGAGGAAGGTCTTCGTAGTTGTCATTACCTGGCTCGGAATGCCATTCAAATTTAGTTGAATCACCCGAAGTTATGGCAAAACCGTAGTTGGGACGAGCGTTACTTAACCACGAATTGATCAGACCTGTCATATCGATGTTGACCTTTCCGTCTTCTATTTTGGCAACGGTGTCGATCGTTTCGAATTTGTCCAAGCCCGTCTCTGGCCAATCCGTTTTATCGCCTAAACCATCGTAGGAATCGGTCACATCTTCGGGGTCCCACGGGTACTTGATCGCGTTTAAAAAAAGTAAGCTGGGATCGTTAGGAACATCATCATCTCTCCCTGTCAACTGCAATTCAGCTTGTACTATTTTGAGAGGTTCAGTCCGTAATGGACCCAGTTTTAAGCTGCGTAAGACCATCTCTTGATCTAACTCTGCCTTTCCATACTCTTTATCGCCGTGTTCTTTGTGGTGGTCTTTTTTGCCCAGTTTGATTTCTACAAATGACGAAAAGTATGACGCTAGAACCCAGCTGGTCGATTGTTTTTTACCGAAGAGTTCTACGCCGTAATCTGTGTTGGTCCATGTAGAGGCGTTGTCGCCTGTGAGTTGGTACTGGCCGGTCAGCGTATTGCCGGTCGCCGTTTTTTCCCAGCTCAGGTTATATTCGATACCGTCTTTGCTGCCTTCAACCGAAAAGCTTGAACTGTTCGCTTCACAATTGCTGGCCTCTGCGTAGGCATTGAGGTGAGCGAAGGCGCTTTTTTGAATTTCCGAACGCACAGCTACGCTGGTTTTTTTATCGATGGAGATTTTGCTGCGAAAGCTTGCATTAGTGGCGATAACCGCTGCCAGCACGGTCAGTAGGATCGCCATAACAGACACCAACACATAGCCTTGCTGATTGTTCGTTGCTCTATTCACGGGAATATCAGGTTTTTGCTGAGCGTGAGGTTTTTGCCAGCTGATTCGATAGAGAGCGTAACTGCATAAATTGCTGCGCCTGTTTTGTTATAGGACCGCACAACTGAAAAGTCGTTCACACTGTCCAAGCAGATATATTCTCGATAGAGAAAAAGATGATAGTCAGCTGGATTCGAAGTACCGTCAAGGCGATGTTCTATCAGCGGTGTTGTGCAAATGATCTTGCCGTCCTCTAGGCGTGCTGTCCACGTGATCATTGGTCCGTTATTGGTGATGCCGTCTTCGTTGTCGTCTTCTGCTTCATTGTAGGTAGAGCTGAAAAAACTAGCGGTGACGCTTTTCCCGTTGTCGGCTGTCGAGGTAGAAATGACTGAGCCCGGTAAAAATGGACTCCATGGGTTAATCACATTGTGTGGGTTACTTTCCCATGCGTCGTCGTAGCGGTCATCGCCGTTATCGTCGACATAGGGCTCGCCCGCTTTGTCTATGTTGTCGTCGTTATCGCCTGGGTCTTCGTCGATGAGGCCGTCGTTGTCGTCGTCCAAGCCATTTATTTCGTCTTCATTTGCAACCCCGTCACGATCATCATCATCGGTGGAGGTGATACTAGATGATCGATCTGCCGAGACGTCCATATGCGCAATGCCGGGCCAGTCGTCTTGGTTGGCGTCGGCTAGCATGTCCTGGCCTGTGCCTAGAAACTGGATAGCTAGCGAGCTGCGCTTCACGTGGTTGTCTAAGTTGGTGGGAAAAGCTGCAATCCCTTTGTCGGCGATTAAGCTCATGTTGTCGAGTAACTCTTGAGCCTGCGCACTGAGGCTGTCTGGCATGCTCTGTTTTGAGGATTTGAGCAACGGTATCATGTGTTGATTTATCGTAGCCAACAGCATCACGCCGAGCAAAAGCGCTAGCAACATTTCTAGCAAGGTAAAACCGCTGAGCGATTTGCGGCTTGCGTTACGCACTAGGGGTAGAACCAGCGCGTTACAGACCCGCTGTTTGATACGATGGTGATCGCATACAGTGATGTCTGATCGCCGCTGTTGCCTGCTAGTTTGGTGTCTATGCTGACAAGCTTTCGATCCGCTGTGACGGCTGGGTCAGACAATATATTGAGCTCTTTGCTGACGCCAACGAGCTGGATGAGTTCATCCATAGAGTTCTCTATCATTATTTCATCTAGTCGCTCAATCAATGTCTCTTGTACTGGCAGTGAATTAGCCGTTTTTTGCAGGGCTGGCTTGACACCTAAATTTAAAGAAATTGCACTTAACAACATGGCAGCAATACCTATGGTAAACACCACTTCAATGAGGGTGAATCCTTTATTTTTTGCTTTTGAATGCTCTGTTGTTTTGATCATGACGGTGTACAAAATCGCGGTATTTAGAGACTGACAAGAGTGTTTTATGCAGGTTTTGTGCTAGGAAACCTCAAATCGAGGGTTGCTCGCGCCATTGATTCGCTAAATCCGAGTAGCGCTTGTGATTTTGTTCTGGTTGTTTAGTTGTACGGTTTTGGCACCGTTGAACAAACTGCAAATAACTACTCAAAAAACCAAGCCTACAGTCAGGGGAAATACACATTTCTATTGATGGTTTGCAATTCGCCGTTGGCGGTAAAACTTAGCTGAACAGTAAAAAGCACAGCGCCACTTTTGCTATATGACCTTAATACTTGAAAATTTTGTACGTTTTCGAGGCAGGTGTACTCGTGGTAATCGAACAGATGAAACGGTGTTTCTCCTGATGTGGTTGCTGTTTGGTGGCTAAGCAATGGTGTTGTGCATAGGATTTTGTCGCCTTCTAAGCGAGCGCTCCATGTGACCATGGGGTTGTTGTTTGTGACACCGTCTTCGTTGTCATCTTCGTCGACCGAATAACTTGTGCCCAACAGGCTGAACCTCGCGTAGTCCGTGCCTCCTTCGTTGTATGTGGACAAGGACACTAAACTATTGGGCAAAAAAGGTGTCCATGGATTTTTAGTCTGATGTAGAGCAATATCTACGGCTGTGTCGTAGGAACTGTCGTTGTTATCGTCTACATAAGGCAAGCCTGCTTTGTACTCATCGTCGTCATTGATGCCGGGGTCCTCATCGACGAGTCCGTCGCCATCGTCGTCTAAGCCATTTACCCAGTCTTCATCAATTAGGCCATCACGATCATCGTCCTGTTTCGAGCTGATGCTGGTTGCACGGTCTGCAGTTGTGTCCATATGAGCTATGCCCGGGAACCCATCTTGATTGGCGTCTGCCGACATATCTTGGCCTGTGCCCAAAAACTGAATAGCAAGCGAAGTACGCGCAACACCTCGATCAATAGCACTGGGAAATTTTGCGGTACCTTTGTTGGCAATCAGGCGCACATTGTCTATAAAAACTTGCGCTTGCTGAGTGGTGCCGTCTGGGCTGCTGCTGCTGCGCGTAGTTGCGAGCAATGGCACAATGAAAGTGCTTATTGCTGCCATAAGCAGTGCGCCTAGTGCCAGCGCAATTAACATCTCTAGTAGGGTAAAGCCTTTTACAGGCTTAGTGTTGAAGGCACGCATGTTAGCTTAGCCTAGCGCTTTACTTAGGGCTGGGAACGCTGAAAGCTTATGGTTTGATGTGTTTTTGTAAGCCGTGGCGAGCTTGGCTCTCCGCTGAGGGTGCGCGCTGACTTTGACGTTGGCGCCATTTAGCTGGCTAGTGCTCGCATCTAACGTGCATTGAGTACCGTAGAATACATAGCGATCACTGGGTATTCTGACTGTGTAATTTTGATAGGCCATAGCTTTCACAGCAACCTGCAATCTAGATTAATTCTAGATTTGATCAAGCAGTTTGTGTGCTAGTGGCTTTGTGTGAGCGCTTTCTTTTGGTTACTAATCGGTAGGCTAAACCGGTATGAGTTCGCCGGTGACATTGCTGAGCAATATGAAACCGGTGTTGGTGCCAGCGTCGTCTTGCAACCCAAGTGTTAATGGGAGAATCAAAGGTACAAGTTCATCGGCGGTGCTCGCCCTAGAGGCCAATCTGCCCTGCGAGTCGAAGTAGAAGTCTGTGACGTCGGTATCGTCGTAGAGTTTGAGTGTGCTTCTGCTGTACGCGTATGCAGATATCACTTCATAGGCGCCAGATTGTTCGGTAGGAGAGGGCACCGCTGTGGAACCGTCTTGGTTTAGCAGCTGGATCTTCTTGTTGGAGATGCGCACCATGACAGCCTGGCCTTTAGCCAAAGCGAGCTTACGGCCGTAGAGGATGATCTCTCGGCTTTCTTCAATTGTTTGTTGGTAAGTGTCACCGTCATCAGATGAGCCTAAGCCTGCGCTATACAGAGACGCATATCCCATCGACAACAAAAAAAGCACGATCAATAGTTCGAGTAGGGTGAAACCTGCTCTTGTATTGATTCGTGCTTTTTGTTTTTGGCGAGTAATCACCGCTTGTCCTAAAGTTCCGGGCTTAAAGCTTGTCGCGGTCGTCCGTGCTGTCGTTGATAATGAATTCGCCAGTTGCGGGCTGGTACAACCATGCGCTGCCACTTGCGTCGGCCCCAACACCCAGCACGCTTGTTGCTACCTTGCTGACGGTGTTCGAGTTAGACAGTGGGTTTGTCGGAAAAGCGTTGGCCCGCAGGTAAGGTCCTTGCGGATGCGCTGAACTCTTCGCATCGCAGACTTCCCCAGAACTGTTTGAATAGAATGAAAGCGCATCAAACAGTTTCCCCGTGTCATCGCCTCCTTCTGTTGCGGAGAAGGCGGCACAATAAGTTGGATCGGATTCGAGTGGGTACGCGCCTTTGTCTGTCTCGTAGATAGAAATCGCTGAACGAATTCCGCTCAAACTGGACTTGGCTGCGGCGAGCTTTGCTGAGTCGCTGGAGGAGGCGAACTGGGGCACAACAATCGCTGCTAAAGTTGACAGGATGACAACGACTATTAACAGCTCGATAAGCGTGAATCCGTTGTTCTTTTGGCTTGGGCGCTTCATGCGTCCTCCTAAAATGAGTTCTGATTTTGTTAGCGACCGGAAATTAGTGTTCTGAAGCATATTCAATTTGCAATATTCAAATAAGTGGGGAAAGGCCCAGGTATCGACTGTTAACCCCTCGGAAACCCTGCCCTATCTGTGCCAGAGTTCGTCGGACAGGTGTTTTTACTTGTCTAAATACCTAGTTGACTGTCGTTGACAGCTTAAATATCGGCAAAATAAGCGCAGACACAAGCCCGCCGATTAAAATTCCCATAATTAAAAGCATCACAGGCTCTGCTATCTTGCCTAGCATGTTGACCTGACGATCTATCTCGGTCTCATAGTGCGTGGCGAGCTTAGAGAAAACGCGCGCTAGGGCGCCCGCTTCTTCACCGGCCGAAACCAATTGCTTGACGAGATCAGGCATGTGCTCGGAACGCGAAAACCCTGCACTCAGGCCTTGGCCTGCATCCACCAGCTCTTCCACTTCGTCGAGGGTTTCGCCTATTTTTGTATTGGCGAATGTGCCCTTTAAGTAAAACAGTGCATCTGAGACGCTGACGCCGTGTTCGAGCGCAAGCCCCAAGACTCTGGTCATTTGAGAAATGGCGTAGTTGACGTACATGCTGCGGGTAAAGGGAATTTTGAACAGCAGCTCACGGAAAGTTGCCTTGCCGCTTTCAGACACTGCCCAGCTGATGAGCAACGCGATGGACACAGCAAAAGCCGGTACCACAACAATACTGTTTTCGGTGAGTTGGTTGCTCAGCTCAAACATCACTCGGCTGATGAACGGTAGTTGGTCGCTGAGCGATGAAAACATCTCTTTGAATTGCGGAAATACGACCAACAAAACAAAGGTACATACCAGCAGCGAGACAAGCATCAGCACGGCGGGATAGGTTAGGGCGCCAATCAGTGAGCTGCGCAAGCGATGTTGGCGTGCTTCGAAGTCGACTATCTTGACAATGACTTCGGGTAAAAAGCCACCTTGTTCACCCGCTGAAATTAACTTCAGTTGCACGCCATCGATTAGGTTGGGGTGCTTTGTCAGTGCATCAGCAAAGGTGGAGCCGTTGTTGATGTCTTTTTTTAGTTGCACAATCACTGGATACAAAGCAGAGCTAGAATTGCCTGAACGCATCATGCTTTCTAAGGCACTGTGCAGTGAGGTGCCGGCGTCCAACATCAGTGACAGTCGCTCAAAAAAAGCGCTGCGCTCGCGGTTTTTTATGCGGGCACCTGTGGCGGCCACTTTTACAGGTCGTGGATTGATGGCTCCCGCGTCGCTGCCGTTGAGTTCTATTGGCATAACTAATTGTTATCGGTGATGCGCAGGATCTCTTCAGGTGTCGTGACACCTTCCAATACTCTGGCAATACCGCTCTGATAAAGAGTTGACACACCGTGTGCTGCTATATGCTCGTTGAGCAGGTCGCGAGTTGGGTTGTTAGCCATCAAGCGTTGCAGATCATCATCGACGGTGATCAGTTCATGAATGGCTACTCGTCCTCTGTAGCCTGAGTCATAACATTGGCTACAGCCACGGCCTCGAGCCAGTCTAACGCTCTCGGTGGTTTTAATGCCCAGTGTGGCTAACACTTCTGGAGAGGCGACGTACTCGGTACGGCAACTTGGGCAAATGCTACGCACCAGTCGTTGTGCCATCACGCCGACTAAAGACGAGGATAACAAGTAGGGTTCAATACCCATATCAAGCAAACGCGTAATTGCGCTGGGTGCGTCGTTAGTGTGCAAGGTAGATAAAACTAAGTGGCCCGTCAGAGCTGCTTGCACTGCAATTTCGGCTGTCTCTTTTTCGCGTATCTCGCCCACCATGATGATGTCCGGATCTTGTCGCAGTACGTGCTTTAGCAATTTGGCAAAAGACAAACCTACCTTGTCTTTTACCTGGTTCTGATTGATATCGTCGACCTGATACTCCACCGGGTCTTCGATCGTCACAATACTTTTTTCGATGCTGTTTAGAGCATCGAGCGCGGAGTAGAGCGTAGTGGTTTTACCGCTGCCGGTAGGGCCAGTGACCAAAATCAAGCCGTGGCTTCGCTTGAGTTGAGTTTTAAATTCGTGCAGAGAATCCGTGCTCATACCCAGACGCTCTATGTCCATCACAGAGCGGCTCTTGTCGAGAATACGCAACACAATTTTTTCGCCAAAAATGCCGGGTAACGACGAAAAACGAAGGTCAACGTTGCGGCCATTGGTGTTTATTTGTACACGGCCATCTTGCGGTAAACGGCGCTCTGCGATATCTAAATTGGCCATGATTTTAAGGCGCGAAACTAGAGCAGGGTGCGCATCTACTGGTGGAGACATCACTTTGTAGAGCATGCCGTCGACACGAAAACGTATCCGAGTGACTTTGCGCTCTGGCTCGAAGTGGATATCCGAGACACCTTCCATCACCGCTCGCTGCAACAAGCTGTTGATCAAATTGACGACGGGGCTTGTGTCGGAGGTGTCATCAATCGCCGAGTAGGCATCTGAGAGTTGTTCGATGACGACAACGTCGTCGCCCGAGTCAAGACTACCGATGAGGGAGTTGAGGCCCATGTCGTCGCCATAAGCTGCGGCGGCGCATTCGAAAATTTCTTGCTGGCGTGCGAGAACAGGACTGACATCACAACCGGTGGTGCTGGCCACATGATCAATCGGTTGAAGATCTTGCGGGTTGCTGGTTGCCACAAAAATGGTGTCGTGCAAGCGAAACAGTGGCAGGACTTTTAGGCGTCTTGCGTTGTCTGGAGTGAGGGCTGCACGAATTATCGCAGGGTCATATAGCCCTGTGCGAAGTTGAATCATCGGGTAGCCAAGCTGTGCGGACAGATAGCTCAAAACGGCTGTGTCGTCGATGATTTCCTGTTCTATTAATATCTCACCAAGCTGTCCACCGCTTTTTTTCTGTCGCAGAATAGCTTGTTCGATTTGGTGTGGTGATACCAATTGAGCCTGGACCAAATACTCACCAAATCGCATGTTGCCTTCGGCTTTCTGCTGAGGGCGCTCTTCTTCGGTGATAGACACATGCTCGTGCATGCGAACAGCTGTAAAGACGTCGCGAAGAGTGTTCGAAGGGTTGATCAACGTCAAGCTTCCGCCTGAGCGATTGAGCAATTGCGATACTTCGACTAACGTCTCTAAGCACTGGCTATAGATCAGCGGCACGCTGGCCAAATCTATGATCAGGCTAACGTCCCATGTGGCCATACAGTCGTCGACCTGCTGGCGCAATGCTGCTGCAGCTTGCTCAGAGTCGAGCGGGCCGTGAATGGTCAAGCATGTTGAAGAGCCAAGCAGTGTGCGAGTGATTTCCATGGAGGTACCTCAGCTTGGCTTATTTGAGCGGTGCGAATTGGCAAGTAGGTCAAAATATTCGGCCACCGGCATAGGCTTGCCACAGTGGAAGCCCTGTGCGTAGTCAACTTTAAGCTCGGTTAGGGCATCCAGTACATCTTGGTCTGCAACAAACTCCGCGATGGTTTTTAGCCCGATGGCATGACCGATTTTGTTGATACCATCTACAAAGGTTCGCGATACGGAATCTGTTGCCATGTCTTTGACAAAAGCACCGTCGATTTTTAGGTAGTCAACAGGCAAGTTTTGTAGGTAGCTAAACGAACTGAGCCCTGCGCCAAAGTCATCGAGAGCAAAAGCGCATCCTTGGCGGCGCAATCGGTTGATGAAGTTGACGGCCGTGTCCATGTCTATCAATGCTGCTGTTTCTGTGATCTCAAAACAAATTTGATCAGCTGCAATACAGCTGGCGTCGAGCAGACGCAAGAGTTCGGCCGCGTAGTCGGTTGTCAAAGTCCGACCGGACAGGTTGATGGACAGTTTACTGCGAATAGCGGGGTTGTCTTTTTGCCATTCCGCCAGCGCGTCGATAGAGTGCTCTACTATCCACATGTCAATGTCGGACATCAGGCCAAAGCGCTCAGCAACTGGCACAAACTCACCCGGCGAAATCATCTCTCCGTCTTTGTCGCGAAGGCGGATCAGAATTTCCGCATGTGCAAGCTCTGTCCCATTCTCGTGGATACTAAATATGGGTTGGGCGTAGAGTTCAAACTGGTTTTCAGCCAAGGCTGTGTGCAGCAATGGAATCATCTGGCGTTCGCTGGCGTAACGCTGGTACTGCTGGTCTTTACCGTCGAACACGCGAATCTGATTAGCACCCGTTTGCGCGGCTAGTTCGCAAGCCGCGTCTGCTTCTTTCATACAGGCGTTCGCTGATCCGTGCGCATCGAGCGGGGTCAAACCCACCGCGAGTGATAACGGAAAGCTTTGCTCTTGCCATAAGAATGGGTGTTCGGCAACGCGTACAAGAAACCCTTGCAGTCTGGCTATTGCTTGCTCGCTGTTGCAGTTTTTCAACAACACGACGAACTCATCAGCTACAAGGCGAGCAACAATATCCGTCTCGCGGAAGTAGCCATTTAATATCACCGAAAAGTGTTTGAGCAGTTGATCACCGGCGACGTAGCCACCGTGATCATTAACAATGCTGAAGCGCTGGATATTAATGTACGCGATGACACTTGGGCTTTCATCAGTGCCCAAATCGATTAGCGCTTGAAGCGATTTCTCGAATCCGGATCGGTTCAGCAGACCCGTCGTGGTGTCGTGATGCTTTAGCAAGTTTCCAGTGATTTCGCTTGCGATGTTTGTCGCGATACGAGAATCACTGTTAAAAAACTTTTCTCTCTCGGCTTTTCTGAAAAACCACAAGCCACCCAGTGAATTGGAAGGGCTAGGTTGCAACGGTGTAAATACGGCGTGGTACTGTGGAATGGGGCCGATGCTTGTAGTGTCTCCAGTGTTGTTCATAACAACAGCGACTTGAGTGTCAGCGTAACGCGCAGAGGCTTCACGCAACATGGAAGTGTACTCACGTTCGCTATAGAGAGAGGTATTGTCGCTCTCGTGCGCTTCGTAAAACATTCCAAAATCACTTTGCATGGCGATAGCGTAGTCGAGGTTTAGTTTACGCACGCACTCTGCAAGCAACGATTCAACGTGGTCGGAGTCGTTGTTGCGATCACTGTTCTTTTTGCTTGGTTTGTAGAGCAGGTTGAGCTCTTCGTAGCGCTCAGAAAGCTCTGATGCCATTTCATCGAGCTCTCTAACTAACGCGCACTCTTGCGACCAAGTTTTGACTAGTTGTTCAATAGCGTCTAGTCGATTTTGCTCAATTTCACCATGCCAAAAGATGTTGATGCGAGCGAAAACGATTTCTTGCTCGTCTTTTAGCGCAAGTGTTTTGACCAGGTTGAGCCCATCCGTCTCCCGCTGTGGCATCTGCCACTGCAGTTGCTCATCTGCATCGTTCAAGCACAATGTACCCTCATTGCCGCACAATGCGGTGAGAATAGGTTCGGCGCGATTCAGCTGATCTGGCGAGATGACACTCAAAGTTCTAGGCCTGCAGTTTTGTCAATAGTTCAACCATTCGAGACATGCTGACAGGCTTTTCGTAGAAGTGTACTTTCCCTTCAAATTGCTTGAGCCAAGCGTCCATGGTCTGTTCGTAGTGTCCAGAAATAATCAGAATTTGTGGTATGTCTTGGCCATACTCGTTCTGTAGCTCCTTGCACAGCGTCATGCCGTCCATCAAGGGCATTTCAATATCGGTCAAGATGAAATCGGGTTTATGAGCGCGCACAGATTCAAGCGCCTGTTCGCCATTGGCGGCAGTGCTGACATCAAAACCATGACGACCAAGACCGGATTTCATGATTCGGACAATATGTGGTTGATCGTCAACAACTAGTAAACTGGACACTCTATGCGGCCTCGCGCGTTAGTGCTGCTGATTTTATTAACGTTAACGTGAACGTCGTGCCTTGACCTTCGTCGGAAGTCACCGTCAGGCGTCCTTGGTGCTTTTGCACTATTTCACGTGCCAGAGATAAGCCGACACCATGTCCGTCTTTGCCTACGTTGCTCGCTCGATAGAACTTATCGAATACAAAAGGCAGATCCTTTTCGGGTATGCCAACACCCGTATCGGCAATTGTAATTGTCACTGCATCGTCTGTTTCTTTCATGTCGACGGTCAGAGTGCCTTGGTCACGGTTGTATTTGACCGCATTGCTCAGCAGGTTGTTCAGTGCCACTGAAAACATCGTTTTGTCTAAATAGACTGCTTGCATTGCTTTAGGGATGTTGGAAACGAGTGTTATTTGACGCTCTTGTAAATTTGCGTGTATGCGTTCTAAGCAGTCACTCAAGAGTTCAGGCATGCGCACACGCGTTCGCTCTAAGTTTAGCGTGCCAGTTTCAATTCGTGTTGCGTCTAACAGATTGCGAATCAAAGAATCGATTCGTTCAATTTCGTCACCAATAACATTAGCTGCGTCTAGCCGTATCTCACTGTCATCGCCGTCCGGTCCGCGCAGGGTTTCGGCGAACAAATTCATCGTATGCAAGGGTGTTTTTAGCTCATGAGACAAGCTGGTGACAAACTCGCCACGTGCCTTTTGCGCTTGCACCGCGTCGGTGGAGTCGTAAAAAGTAGCCACACAAGCATCGCTCTTGGACTCGATCAAGTCGCGTATGGTGACTTGAATCCAGCGATTGGGCCGTTGAGGGTGGCTCACGGTGATGCTATTGGCTGTGTGTTGTTTTTTGACTAAGCGCTGAGACAGGTACTCTTGCAAGTCCGGCATGTCGCACCAATCATCAAGTTGTTTGCCCGGTAGCTGGTTGCTCTGCTGACCCAGCATTGGAGAGAGCGCGCGATTCGCAAATGCGATCTTTGCATCGCCATCAAAAACTATAAGGCCAAAGGGCAGCGTATTGAGAACGTTGTCGAGGTGGTTCAATCTGACGTTGACAAGTTTGGCGTCTAACAGTGCTTTTGCACTGGCCGCTTGCATGGCTTGCAAAGTATCGTGGCTGTTGAGAATGCGTTGTTGTAGCCCAGTGCTTTCATTTGTGTTGGCCGCATCTAGCTGTGCAATGCTTTCTATCGCATGGTCGATTGGCGCAAGTTGTTTGCTGATGGCATTTTTTTGTAGTAAAAAAGCCACCACAATTTGCAGGAGTAGAGCCCCTGCAATAGCAATACCTGCTCGTAATTCCTCAGCAAGACCGAACTGTCTCAGCAAGACGAACGCCGTGAACGCTATGACGCCGCCGGTGATCATGATGAGTAGATATTTTTGAACTAATGCATGTGCCAGCCGTGTTAACGGAGCGTGCATTGTTGATGTTTGATTTGCAGCCATACAGACTGGAAAGCATGAACTGTACCGTTTTGCTCATCTTTCCAGTCTCATTTTTGCCTGAGTTTGCTCAGTGTTTTTAGCTGAAGACTATTTTTGCAACATCTTGATATCGTTCAGCAAAATGTGCGGTCACCCCATTTTTTATCTGTTCAGGTAGCTCTTCGAAATCTGACTGGTTTGCCTTGGGCAAAATAACTTCAAATATATTGCTGCGACGGGCCGCAATAATCTTCTCGCGTATGCCGCCAACGGCCAATACTTTGCCAGTCAGTGTCAGTTCCCCTGTCATGGCCAAACGGGATTTGATTTTTTTACCGGTCGCCAGTGACAGCAATGCGGTTGTCATGGAGACTCCAGCGCTGGGACCGTCTTTTGGTGTAGCACCTTCGGGCACGTGCAGATGGATCATGGCGCTTTCAAAAAAGTCTGTTTTTGCGCCGTATTCTTCAAGGTGTGCGAATGCATAGCTATATGAAATAGTTGCCGATTCCTTCATGACTTGGCCGAGCTTACCGGTCAACTTGAAGCCACGTGAGATGTTGTGCACCTTGCTGGCTTCGATCGGCAGTGTGGCACCCCCCATGGATGTCCAGGCCAGACCCGTCACGACACCCACGCCTTGCAGTATCTCGTCGGGTCGGAACAGAGGTGCGCCTATGTATTCACTTAAGTTCTTGCGGTTGACGCTGACGGATCGCTTTTGTTTTTCGAGTATTTGCACTACGGCCTTGCGTGCGATGCGATGCAGAAGCTTTTCGAGGTTTCTCACACCGGCTTCACGGGCGTAGTGTTCGATAATGTCCGTCAGTGCCGTGTCGGCAATTTTAAGTTTGGACGGCGTCAAGCCACAGCGCTCTAGAACTCGCGGTATCAAGTGTTTACGAGCGATTTCGAATTTCTCTTGCGCGATATACCCAGACAAAGAGATTCGATCCATGCGGTCGAGCAATGCGCGCGGGATCGTCCCCAGTTGGTTGGCTGTACATATAAAGAGCACTTTGGATAAATCAACGCGTAAATCGAGATAGTGATCCAGAAAGGCACTGTTTTGCTCTGGGTCCAGCACTTCCAATAGGGCGGACGCTGGGTCGCCTTGGTAGCTTGAACCTATTTTGTCTATCTCGTCGAGCATAATGACAGGGTTGGCTACGGCGACGTCTTTAAGCGCTTGCACCAATTTGCCTGGCATCGCGCCCACGTAGGTTCGCCTGTGCCCCTTTATCTCCGCTTCATCGCGCATACCACCCAGACTGAATCGGTAGTATTCCCGTCCAAGAGCTTCTGCTACTGCGCGGCCAATGGAGGTTTTACCTACTCCTGGAGGGCCTACGAGAAGCAAGATCGAGCCTGTGACTTCACCGCGATACGCGCCGACAGCTAAAAACTCGACAATGCGGTCTTTCACATCTGAGAGACCCGCGTGGCTATCATCGAGTACTTGTCTAGCGTGGAGAATATCGAGGTTGTCTTCGGACAAATGGCCCCAAGGCACCGATGTAATCCAGTCTAGGTAGTTGCGGGTGACTCCGTATTCGGGCGAACCAGTTTCTAGCATTGAGAGTTTGCGCAGCTCTTCTTCAAAGCGCTTTGTCACGTGCTCAGCGGGCTCAAGCGGGGCCATGCGTTCACGAAATTCATCAATATCAGCTGTGCGGTCATCTTTTGAGATGCCGAGTTCTTGCTGAATGACTTTCAACTGCTCCTTTAAAAAGAACTCGCGCTGCTGTTTATTCATGCGCTGGTTAACTTGCTTGTCGATACGCGCGTGCAAGTGCGCAACCTCGATCTCTCGGCGCAGCAGTTGCGTCACGAGCTTCATGCGGGCCATCAATGGCACGGTGTCGATCACGCGTTGTAGATCGTCTCCTGGCACGGTGGTCACTGCGGCGCCAAAGTCGGCCAGTGGGCTTGGGTCGTTGAGGTTGAAGTGCGTTAGGAAGTTCTTCACCTCTTCGCTATAGAGCGGGTTGAGGTTGACCAGCTCTTTGATCGCTTGTATCAAAGCCATCGCGTAGGCTTTGACTTCTTTACTGCGTCGATGGGAGTTGTTGGGGTAGCTCACGCGCGCGCGGTAAGGCGGTTTTTTCTTCAGCCAGCCCTCGATTTTAAAGCGGCACACTCCCTGCGCAATAAACTGTATTTGGTCATCTAATTCTTCAGCGTGGTGAATACGGGCAATGGTGCCCATCTCGCTAAAGGTGTTCAGATCCAATTCGCCGTCGGGTGTTTCGCCCGCATACAACAGGCCGATTACGCGTTGTTCGCTGGCCAAGGCTTTGTCGATAGTTTCTTTCCAAGGCTTGGTATCAACAGTCAACGGTTGCACTTGTGCGGGGAAAAAAGGTCGGCCGTATATCGGCAGAATAATCAACTTGTCTGGCAGTGCTTGGTCGGCAATTATCAGGTCTTTGCCTTCGCCTTGTAGCACCATATCGCTGATATCGAGAGTGTGGTCGGACAAGTCGTCGCTCATGGAGGGGGCCTGTGCAGAGGGTGGGTCAGAGGTCGAAGATGGGGGCTGTTAGGGTGCTTTCAAGTGTTGAGTTTGATCATATGCTGGAGCTTTTCTCTTCTGTGAAACTCGAGTAATCGGCTGAGAAATGCACGATTGTGGTCCCAGATGCCCACAATCGTCAGTGCCCCAGATTTAGATCTTAGTGAAGCGCTGCACCCCGTTTTCAATCAGGCTTGTGGCTTGTCCACGCGCTTCTAGCAAGCGCAGGTGTGCCAGTATCTCACCTAGCGCAAACATCTCTTGGTGCGGGTCCATTGCGCGACTAAACATCAGCTCAATCAATTCGTAGGCGTGTTTTGCTTCTGTACAGAACTCCCGCAGCTCTTCTAGTCGTTCTTCATGGTGGTCAACCAATTGTTTGATGCGCTTTTGAACCCCATAAAACGGCATGTCATGGCAAGGCAGCACAAGCGTTGACTCGTCGATGTGTTTGAATGATTCAAAGCTATCGATAAAGTCTGCTAGTGGGTTGGTGCCGGGGTTGTATGCAAAAACCGAGGTGTTAGGCGTGATACGCGGCAATATATGATCAGCGCTGAGCAGGAGCTTGTCTTCAGGGCAGTGCAGGCAAACCTGCTCGGGTGTGTGGCCCGGTGCGGTGATGACTTGCCATTCTCTGCCGCCAATGCGTAGGGAATCGCCATGACGAATCTGTGTGTAGCTGGGCGGCGATCCGCTGCAAGATTTGCGGTACTGATCACCGCGATCAACGTGGCGTTTGAGTCCTTCTTCGTGCATGCCGTGCAGTTGGTAAAACCCCAGTTGCATATCCAGAGATTGCTGGGTGTCTAGCGTACTCAATAGCCGAGTGATAAGCCACTCAGTCTGCGCCATGATTAATTCACAGTGATATTTTCTGCACAGGTGGCCCACTAAACCGAAATGATCGGGGTGGTTATGGCTGCACAAAATGCGGGGCCGTTTGCCAAGACCATGTTGCAGTAAAACCGTATCCCAAATCTCTCGCAGCTCTTCGGTGTTAAAACCTGTATCAAATATCACCAGGCCATCCTCGTCCTCTAGCAGGTAGACGTTGATATGGTTGAGTTTGATCGGCAAGGGCAGACGCAGCCAGTGTATGCCCGGAGCCAGCTCCTGTGTTTTAGCTTTTTCGGGTGGCGTATCCCAAGGGTATTCAACAACAATGTCACTCATAATATCGGTGCCGGCTTCTAGAAGGGTGTAGGGAGTGGTTATAAAGTTTCGCCAGAACAGACAGAGACGGTTTCTTTATCACCTGCTTTGCGTGCATTATTACATGTGTTTTGGGCTTTAGGTTGCTCAAGGCAGGTTGGTGTTTTCCAGAAGATAATGCGGAACTGTGTGATAGATAAAAATTTTGATGGGCTGTTCGAACGCTTGCAGACTCGGGTCTACTCCGGCGCCAAAGGTCGGTTGCGACTTGCACTTTTAGAGGCACAATTGGCGCAAGCCTGCCAAGATTTAACAGCTAATGCGCGAGTTTTGGACTGCGGAGTTGGGCAGGGACATTTGGCTTGCGCGTTGGCAGCTAAAGGTTTTCGTGTCAACGGTATCGATATAAGTGCTGCGATGTTGACAGCTGCGCAGACCTTGGCGCAGCAACGCTCTTTGTCGCTGCAACTAGAACAAGCAAGTATTGCAAAGTTTAGCGCAGAGGCTTCTGAACGTTTTGATCTGCTTTGCTGCCACGCTGTGATCGAGTGGAGTGAGCAACCTGCGGCAAATATCGCGGCGATGGCAAAAATGTTATCACCGAACGGTTATCTGTCATTGATGTTCTACAACCCTGAATCGCTTGTATGGCGTAACCTTCTGAAAGGGAATTTCTATCGTGCACAGAAGGTCGAGCAGCCAGGGCAGAGCGGGGGCTTGACCCCGCAGCATATGCTCAGCTTGGCACAAGTAGAAGAGATGACTGAAAAAGAAGGCTTATCAGTAGTAGCGCGCTACGGTGTCAGAGTCATCCATGACTATCTGACTCCGGCACTAGCACAGTCGCGCAGCGAGGAGGATATGCTGGCGATGGAAACTTGGCTCTGTGATCGAGAGCCGCACTGGCGCTTGGGGCGCTATCTACATTTGATACTTCAGCCCCAGAATTGAAACAGGCTCTTCACACAGGGTTGAGTGATCTAAACAGCGGGTTCTTCAGTGCTTTTCTCAACTTCAGTTTTGGTTTCTGGCTCTGCTTTTTCTGCTAAATATCTTGCGCAGACCACACGAAGAAACGACGCGAAGTTGCGTTGTTCTAGTTGAGTGTCGGTCAGGTCGTCGTGAAGACGATTGATCAGCTGTGGTAGAGAGCAGCCTTGCTTCTCAGCCATTTCAGCGAGCACTTGCCAAAATCCGTTTTCTAGTCGAATGCTTGTCACCGAGCCGCGCAATCTTACGGAGCGTCTGGTGCTTTGGTATAGCGCGTCAGGGCTGTCAATTTCGTCCAATGTGGTCATCTCTCAAACCTCCTACAGCCCAGCGCTTCCCGCGCAGGCGTATTAATCGCTGGGTTTGCCAATCGACGAGCCATGGCTTACCCCTTAAATGCGGCAAAAATTAAAAAGTAGACTGCTAGTGTAAATCTGCAGATACACCAAACTATAGAGCGTATCTCTTTTGAATCAACTTTTTTCGAACTGATCGATACGTTTGCAGATTACAATTTAACGCAAGTATGCCCATCATGACACACGACCGCCATTACAGGTTAAATGAAAGTCGGCGCAAATGGGTACTGCGCAGCCTATGGCTGGCTAACCGTCACTGTAATTGTACCTGAATCACTTAGCTCGCCATCTGTAACACTATAGTTGACATCTACGGATTCGGCTTCGTCAGTCAAAGCAGCGGTATAGGTGAAATTTGCGTCTATTAGTGCAGCTTGGGGAGGAGGGGAATCAAGTGAAACGACTAAAGTGTCATCTATGTCGGGGTCACTGACTAGGTTATTTAAGTCGAGCGAGGAGCTTGTGCCTGCAGTGACAGTCAAACTGGCATCGCCTGCACTGGGGCTGCGATTTGCCACTAAAGCCGTTATGTTAACAGTCAAGGTACCGTTGGCGGAGGCTTCGGCGTCGGAGACACTGAAGTTTATTGTCAGTTTTTGTGATGCTGCTGTGGCCTCGGTTTGCACACTTATAGTTGAACCACTTAGGCTTACGCCCGCGTATGTGCCAATCAGATTGTAGCGAAGGCGATCATCGTCATCATCGCTGCTGATTGTTGACAAGTCGAGTGAAGTCGATTGGCCTGCTTGTATATTTCTTACGACGTTACCCGTTTCTGGAGGCGTATTGGGCAGGTCTTCAACGGCAACGGAGAGTGTGCCGGTATCTGAGTCTTCGCCGTCGCTGACTTCATAACTCACTCTGATAGTGCTACCTGCATCCTCGTTGTTGGTAGTGACAGTCAAGATGTTGCCACTGATGGATGCACGGGCGCTGTTCTCAGTGAAGGTCAGATCGTCGCCATCGGCGTCGGAGGAGAGGTCTCCTAAGTTAAAAGTTGCCGAGGTACCAGGCTCTACTGATGCGCTGTCGTTACTTGCAACTGGAGGAGTGTTCTCGGGTTCTGGCAGATCAGAAACCCTCACGGTCAGCGTGCCGGTATCGGAGTCTTCTCCATCGCTGACTTCATAACTCACTCTGATAGTGCTACCCGCATCCGCGTTGTTGGTAGTGACAGTTAAGATGTTGCCACTGATGGATGCACGGGCGTTGTCCTCACTGAAGGTCAGATCGTCGCCATCGGCGTCGGAGGAGAGCTCTTCTAAATTAAAAGTTGCCGAGGTACCAGGCTCTACTGATGCGCTGTCGTTACCTGCAACTGGAGGGGTATTCTCGGGTTCGGGCAGATCAGAAACTCGCACGGTCAGCGTGCCAGTATCGGATGCGTCGTCGTCACTGGCTCGGTACACCACGGTAATAGTATTGCCGGCATTGGCTTCACTGGTACGCACGGTGACCGTATTACCGCTGAGGGTTCCGTCTCCGCTGACAACTGCGAAGCGCAACGTATCGCCGTCATCGTCACTGGTCAATTCGCGCAGATTAAAAGTTGCCGTCTCACCGGCAGCTACCGTTGTACTGGCGTCTTGCGCAACGGGTGCTGTGTTGGGTAAGTCAGAAACTCGCACGGTCAGCGTGCCGGTATCGGATGCAGTTCTGTCACTAACACGGTAATTCACCGTGATTGTGCTTCCAGCGTTTGCACTGGTGGTGGTAACTGTAACTCGGTCGCCACTGAGCGACGCATTATTAGGTGCGCTTATCAGCTCAAAGCTCAGACTGTCGCCATCTAGGTCGCGGCTAAGTTCCCCAAGATCGAATGTCGCCGAGCTGCCTGGGGCCACTGTCGCACTGTCATCATCGCCAGTTGGAGCACGATTAATGTTGCTTATAGACACCAAAACAGTTGCTGTAGCGCTTTTCGCAGGGCGTTGTATTGCTCCGCTCAAGCCACGGTCAGTGACAGTTAAAGTGATAGTTGTCGAGCCGTTAGCGATAGGGTTAATGCTAATGACTGCTGAGCCATCTGATGATATGCCGCGAGGTGTGCTGACTGTTGCGATGTTAGTGCGGGAAGAACTCGCGCTTAGTTGCAGCAATGAGCTGTCGTCTTCACGGTCATTTACGGTGACATTAAAGCTTACCGCGTAAGGCGAGCCATTATCAAAATTGAAACCCTGAGAGTTGGGCGCATCAATACTTGGTGCTTGATTAGATCTCACCACTTCAACGTCGATCTCGCCTTGAGCAGGCTCGCCAGCAACATCTTCTACAGTAAAACTAAAGCTATCGTCACCTACGTAATCTTCATCGGGCATGTAGCTGATTTCTAAGCCGTCGGTGCTTTGAAAAGCGGTACCATTGTTGGGCGTGCCTAGTCCTGCGATATTGAGTTTTTCGCCTTCTGGGTCTCGGGCTAAGGACGTAATGGCAATTGAACCTTCGCCATTCTGTTCAACCGACAGTGTGCCGAAAGTAAGAATTTCAGGGGGTTCGTTTTCCCCGATAACGGTAATCGTGACAGTTTTAGGTGTTGAATCTAACTCGCCATCGTTGGCGACATAAGTAAAGCTGTCTGTTTGGCCTGGCCCTAGGCTTGGAGCAGGGGAATAACTGAAACCACCAAGCGGATTGAGTGAAAAGCTCGATGCAATTTGCGGTTCGGTTTTGACTGTTGCGCTCAGGCACGGATAGGGGTTGTCTAGATTAACCGAAGCGTAGTCGTAATCATCAGTGGCGCCTTTCAATACGCCGCTGCCAGATTTGTATTGGCAAATTAGGTTGTCAATGTCTTCGTAAACAGCATCGCCAGTTTCGAGCGTACCTCGGTACGTCACTTGATAGTCTTCATGGTCAAGCGCGACTGGTGCGTCATTGACGGCTTTCAGGCACATCGTCAAGTCTTGCTCGTCTATCACACCATTGACGTCTTCAGCTTTTATCAAGTAGCGCAAAGCAATAGATTGTTGAAGAGCCGGCACGGTGGCCGTGTAGTTGCCGTTTCCCGACGACACAAAATTGATCTCACAATTTTCGATATCGGATCTAGCGCCGCAGGCTTCGGTTAATGTGGCGGCACTGTCGGTTGGCAAAAGGTCTGAGCCGCAGTTTCCTGCAGCGCTGCTACCTTCCGCCTGTAAAGTAAAGAAGGCTTGATCGACTTGGTTAGAAAGCGTGATGTCGAATACGTCACGCTCATTTACTACCGCTGCGCTCGCATCAGACTCGAGGTCAAGTGTTGATTTCTGCGAGCCGGTTTTATCAACCCAAGAGCACGCGCTCAGCGCACAACTGGCGCATAGTAAAATTATCTGGTTTTTCATATGACCTTTATACCAGTGCGTTTAAGTGTTAGCTAAAACAACGGGTTATTTTAATGTGAATCAGATCACATTATTTTGCTTGGCAATCAATCTGTAACAGATTGCAAAAATTTTCGCCATGCCGTCAGGGCTTCTGCGAAGTCTTCACGGCTCAAACGACGGTCCACAGCCTCGTCATCGTGCTGGTTAGACAGGCATACTGTCTTGGGGTCAATGTTGACCGAATAGGCGTTACCGTTAAACTCTGCCTCTTGAGGGTGTTGCAGCAGTTGAAGCAAATTCTCGGCTATTTCAAGAGAGTCTTGGATATCAGACTCCAGAAATGCGGCTAGGCGTTTGTCTTCACCTGTAGCGCGTGCGGTGCCGTATTCGTCTCGGAAAAAATGCAATTCGTTCATGCTCTAATCTCTTACGTAGACGGGAAAAGCGGTATTAATATCGCCTTTAGACAGGGTGTAGCCTTCTATCTGGAACTGATGACCAGAAGGCCCTCTCCATGGCTGCGCTTTAGGGTTATTGCTGTTTTCATAAGCGTGCAACACCGCGTCGATAACTTCTTGCTCGCTCATGTTGTCGGGGAAAAAGCTCGAGAATTTTTGTAGCCATCGCTGACCGTCTTTTACTTCAATAGTGGCTGTGTATACACCAGCTCTATTAGGTCTTGATTTAACTTTGACAACTCTAGCGGTGGCTGGGTCACGACCGCCGGGGCGAGAGTGGAAGCCAACGGGTTTGCCTTTACGGTTTATCTCTCCGTCAAAAATGTGCCATTGATTTACCGCGGGCCTAGTGTTGCTCCACTGTGCGGAGTGGGCTGATTCGTTGTTGTGTGAAGAGCTGTTGCTCTGCGGTTGGTTTTGTTGCCCGCTGAGTAGTTTTTGGCCAATCTCAGCGTAATTTGAACCCAGTGCAATTAGGACAAGTGCAACGAGTGAAATAAGGTTTTTTTTGCTTAGTTTCATGTGTTGGGCGGCGCCGAGCGCGAGCGAATGACTAGGAGCTAACCATGTTACCACTGGTGTTTGTTGCTGGGTTTACAATGCTGTTAACTGCTTTTGCAGTAACTATTGGTTTTGTGATGCAGCGAGTGGATAAAAATGATCAAATCTGTTGCTACTTTTTTACCTCTCTAAAGGCTATCTTGCATAGCTGAGTCTAAACGCGATGGTATGCCAAAAGACTCTCAGCCTTGTCGATCGTGGTTGGCGCACTAGAAATGCAGAACGCAGGTGTTTGCGTGTACACAAATAAAGCTTATACAAACAGGAGTAACCGATGGATCACGTGGTGGAGCACCTTCAGTCGAAACGAGACGATAACCTAGAGCAGCTTTTTCAGCTGCTGAAAATTCCGTCTGTCAGTGCTGACCCTGCTTTTAAAGATCAGGTGTTGGCATGTGCTGAAAAAGTACGTCAGCAGCTCACTAATGCCGGTCTAGACGGTGTGCGTCTGTTGCCGAGTCACGGCAATCCTGCTGTCTATGCCGAAAAAATAATCGATAGCAATCGACCTACATTGCTTGTGTACGGGCACTACGATGTTCAACCTGCTGATCCGCTCGAGTTGTGGGATAGCGAACCTTTTGAACCGGTTATCCGAGATGAGAAAATCTACGCGCGTGGGGCGGCCGACGATAAAGGGCAGTTCTATATGCACGTTGCAGCAGTTGCTTCCATGATTGCTTGCGACACATTGCCCTGCAATGTGAAGTTTCTTATCGAGGGTGAAGAAGAAGTTGGCTCTGTGCACTTGGGGGATATCGTCGAGGCTAATCGCGAGCTACTCGCCGCTGATACCATATTAGTGTCCGATACCAGTATGGTCGCCAATGATGTGCCGTCTATCACTACGGGTGTTCGTGGGTTGTCGTATCTAGAAGTTACGGTAACTGGCCCGAATCGAGATTTGCATTCAGGTATGTACGGCGGTGCGGTGGTCAACCCAATCAATGCGCTTTGCCAAATGATAGCGACGCTGCACGACGATCACGGCAGAGTTGCGGTGCCAGGCTTTTACGATGATGTGGTGGCGCTCGATGAAAGTGAACGCGCGGGCTATGCCAAGGTGCCGTTCAGTGAAGAAGTCTACAGTGCCAGCCTTGGTGTAAATTCGCTGGCTGGTGAAGAGGGTTATACCGCGCTAGAACGCGTGGGTGGTCGACCAACTCTGGATGTTAACGGGATTTGGGGCGGTTATATGGGTGAAGGGGCCAAGACTGTCATCGCGTCAAAAGCGCACGCAAAAATTTCTATGCGTTTGGTGCCCAATCAAAACTCGCAAGTTATCTCAGACGCTTTTAAAACTCATTTTGAGAGCTTGGCTATCGCGGGCACTACAGTCGACGTAATTTACCATCACGGAGGAGAGCCGGGCTTGATGCCCCTAGACTCCGACGCTTATCAAGCTGCGAGTCAAGCCTACGAACAAACGTTCAAAAAAACGCCGCTGCCGCTGCGCTCCGGTGGCTCAATACCGCTTGTGCACATGTTTAAGCAAAAACTTGGTTTGGACACCATCATGATGGGTTTCGGTCTGGACAGTGATGCGATTCACTCGCCAAATGAAAGCTATGGCGTGTTTAATTTTCATCGTGGCGCCGAGACAATCGCATGGTTCCATCACTTTTTTGCCAACACGAAATAGTGGTCATACAGCCAGGTTTATGTACGCTTAAATCCCTTCGAGACATGATTTAATGACAGCTATATCTAATCCGGCCAGCGCACTTACCAAAGACGTGTTGCTGCTCTCGTTTTGCCAGGCAATGATGACAAGCACTAACTCGCTAGTGGTTGCATGCTCGGCATTAGTTGGCATGTCGTTGGCCAGCGATCCGCTATTAGGGACATTGCCAGCGGCACTGCAGCACATTTTTACCATGTTAAGTACCATGCCTGCATCATTGCTGATGGCCAAACTGGGTCGTCGCACTGGTTTTGCGATAGGGGCTTGTATTGGTATGTGTGGTGGTTATTTGGCGTGGCATGGCATTGTTGAAGAGAGCTTTTTTATGTTTGCTGTGGGCACCGCTTTGTTTGGTGTGCACAATGGATTTGGAAATTTTTTCCGGTTTGCCGCTGTAGAGGCCGCGCCAATTTCGGTGAAAAATCGGGCAATTTCCTACGTGCTTGCGGGCGGAATATTGGCCGCGGTATTGGGGCCAAATATCGCCAACTGGACACGGTTGTCTATCGCTGACGCGCCATTTGCCGGTAGTTTCATGGCGGTGATTGGCTTGTATTTTTTTGCTCTTTTAGCCATCACTCAGCTCAGTCTCAATCAACCAACAGTCGTGGCGAAAGACGCTGGTGGGCGTAGCTTTCGCGAGGTTGCTCGTCAGCCCTTGTTTCGCATAGCTGTTTTAATCGCCACGGCAGGGTATTCGCTGATGGTATTGCTTATGACAGCTACGCCCTTGGCCATGGCAGCGCATGAGCATCCCTTTTCCGATACAGCTGTTGTCATACAGTTCCACGTACTAGCGATGTTTATTCCTTCCTTTTTTACCGGCAGCTTGATTGAACGGTTTGGTGTAAGAAAGGTGATGGCTTTGGGTGTCATTCTCGGAATTGCAACGGCGGCGACAGCACTTTGTGGCACGAGCTTCTGGTGGTTCTTTAGCGCTTTGGTCTTATTGGGCTTGAGCTGGAACTTTATGTTTGTTGCCGCCACTAGCTTATTGACGGAGTGTTATCGTCCGGAAGAAAAAGCGCGTGTTCAAGCAGCGAATGATTTTTGTATTTTTAGCTTCGTCGGGCTCTGTGCCTTCGGTGCAGGTGCGATGCAGAGCATTTTGGGTTGGGGCATGCTGTGTATGTTGGCGGTGCCGCTTTACCTTGTTGCAGGATACTTTGTCTGGCGATTACCGCCGCGTGAAAAACGCCAGCAATTAGTTGAAGAGGCTTAGCGATGTCTGAATTTTTGCGCACTACTTGTCCGCACGATTGTCCTAGCGCATGCGGGCTACTAGTCGAACGAGTAGATGGGCAGCGTATTGGAAGGGTAAAGGGCGACCCGGAGCATGACTACACACGCGGGGTGATCTGCGCCAAAGTTTCGCGTTATCAAGAGCGTAATCACCACGTCTCTCGACTAACTACGCCGCTCGCTCGAGTGGGCGCCAAAGGCGTAGGGCGCGAGGCTTTCAAGGAAATTAGTTGGGATGAGGCACTCGACAGAGTAGCTGCAGAGTTCAAAGCTGCAAGTGCAGAATTTGGTCGCGAATCAATCTGGCCTTATAAGTACGCTGGCACGATGGGGTTGATACAGCTTAATGCATTGGAACGGTTGCGCAATTTGGCTGGCTATTCCCGCCAAAAAGAAACCATCTGCGTTGGCTTGAGTGGGCCTGGAAGTACCGTCGGATCTGGCAAGCGACGCGGTGTGGATCCGCGTGAAATCTCGGACTCTGAACTCGTGGTGCTGTGGGGTTGTAATGCGGTGCATACGCAAGTGAATGTGATGCACTATGTCTCGCAGGCGCGCAAGAAAGGCGCGCAGCTCGTGGTGATTGATCCCTACCGCAACGCGACAGCAGACAAGGCCGATACACATTTAATGATCAAGCCAGGCACCGATGCGGCACTTGCGTGTGCTGTGATGCAAGTGATGATCGCTGAAGAACTGGCGGACTTTGTTTATTTGAGTCAGTTCACTGACGCCGACGCGGGCTTTTACAAACACATTGCCAGTCGGACGCCTGAGTGGGCAGCGCCAATAACCGGTCTGGACGCTGATAGCATTCGCGCGTTCGCACGACTGTACGGCAAGACACAGCGTAGCTTCATTCGCGTCGGGTACGGGCTTAGTCGTTCGCGTAATGGTGCAATGAGTGTGCATGCTGCGCTTTGTTTGCCGGCCGTCAGCGGCGCTTGGCAGTATCGTGGCGGAGGCGCCTTACAAGGCACTGGGGTACATAACTTTGATACGCTGCGTTTGCAGGGAAGGGATGGCCGAAAGTTGGCAGCGCGCGAGCTCGATCAATCCCGTATTGGACCAATTTTGGATGGAACAGGCGAGGAAATGCAGGGTGCCACGCCTGTTAAATGTCTGTTGATACAGAATACTAATCCCATGGCGGTTGCGCCTGCGTCCACCCAAGTACACGCAGGCTTTATGCGCGACGACTTGTTTATTTGCGTGCACGAGCAGTTTATGACCGAGACTGCTGCAATGGCCGATATTGTCTTGCCCGCGACAACCTTTGTTGAGCACGACGATATTTATGGCGCGAGTGGCCACACGTACATGGGCTTGGGGCCAAAACTCATCGACGGCCCTGAGTTGGCGAGACCCAATAGTTGGGTGATCGCTGAATTGGCCAAGCGCTTAGGCGTTGAGCATGCTTTTTTTGACATGAACGACAAAGAGCAAATAGAAGTACTACTCGCAGACTCCGGCTATCCGACTTCGGCTGAGTTTGAGCAGGGCGTGCGATTAGACTGCGCCTTCTCAGAGGATAAAGCCCATTTTAGAGAAGGCTTTGATCACGCGGACAAACGTTTTCACTTTCGTGCTGATTGGGCGGCGGTAGGAGATGTTCAAGGTCGGTTGCCGTCATTGCCCGATTTTGTCTCGAACATTGATGCGGCACGAGAGTCGCACCCCTACCGTTTGGTGACAGCGCCCGCGCGTTGGTTTCTCAATACATCATTTACAGAGGTGGAAAACGGTCAACGCAAAGAGGGCGAAGTCCCGCATGCGCTGGTGCACCCTGAAGATTTGGCAGACATAGACGTGCGCAGTGGCGAAGATTTGGTGATAGGCAACCAACAAGCGCAATTACAATTACAGGCGAAGGCTTTTGACGGGTTACAGCGTGGTGTTGTGGTGGTTCACAGCGTTTGGCCTGGGCACCGGTTTAAAGGCGGCGTGGGTATAAACGCGCTGGTCGGGGCCGATTCACCGCCTCCTAACGGGGGCGCCGCATTCCATGACACGGCGGTTTGGCTCAAAGCTGCTTCACGCTAAAAATACTCGCTGTGCTTTGCGAATGTTGGCACAGCGGTCGCACCCACAAGATGAAGGCGTTAAACTCAACGCATTTGGTACATTTGACTAGACGAGGATTGAAACATGGATAATGCAAATCACCCTGCCGCAGGGGCAGTACAGAAAAATTACCTCTGGCTGACACTGGGGTTTTTCCTGCCCGTGTTCGCGTTTTACGCCGTATACACCATTTTTCAATCGCGCGATGCCGCCAAGGGCTCTTGGCTGGAGTCACACACTGATTATCAAGTGCGCTTGGTCTCAGTAGTAGCGGCCACTTTGGCTGTCGGCATCTTGTTTGGCATGTTGCACGTCAGCTTGTTGAGTGTCTTGGCCTTTGGCTTTTTGTTCTTATGGTATGTGCTGCGTATAGCAAAAGGCTGGAGCAAGCTGGGTGTGGGCGAAACCGCTGATGCTGGCTGGATCTAAGCTCTCTAGGTGATAAAAGGGCTGGCCAAGACGATCGGCCCAGTAGACTGGTCTAGGCAACTAGACCAGTTGTTTGCATCACACGCCGACACCGAGCGCGGTGTGCAGATGTCACGCTATTTGCGTGACCAGTTTTTCTTCCACGGCTTGATGGCCGGTGAGCGTCGAAAACTGCAGAAACAACATGAAGTCTCCTGCGGAATCCCCGAAGACCCTTTTGCTACTGCATCCGCTTTGTGGGCGCTACCTGCACGAGAGTGCCAGTTGGTTGCGGTGGATATCGTCAATAGGCACGCAGGCAAGTTGGATCCCAGCTTGGTGGCACAAGAGCTGATGGTGCTTGTACAGAGTAAATCTTGGTGGGACACGGTTGATTTACTGGCGACTACTGCACTTGGCACTGCTTTTAAGCACCGCAAAACACAATCGCAATTTTTACCCTTGTATCGAAATTCCAGCGATATGTGGATGCGCCGTTGCGCGATTCTCTTTCAGCTGAAATACCGCGATAAAATTAATCGAGATTTGATGTTTGATATTGTTGATGAAAATTTGGGAAGCAAAGAGTTTTTTATCAACAAAGCCATTGGCTGGGCGTTGCGCCAGCACGCGAAGATAGATCGACCTTCGATAGAGGAATTTGTTAGCAGTCGCGATTTATCCGGGCTGTCAAAACGCGAAGCGTTGCGTTAGTTCGCAAGCACAAGGCAGCCAAAGACTGCGCCGTAGAAGCGCTAGATTCACCTTAGCCGCGTTGCCAGCCTAGGCGATTACACCTAATGCTGTTGAATAGCGACTATCTGAGCCGGAATTTTTATTTCTTCGTCATTGGGCGGTCTTAATCTGAGGCTCTCTATCATCGCCTCACCCGCGACATTATATTTAAAGGGTTAATTCCATGGGCACACGTTATACAGACATCAACGAAGCGGATCGCTTGTTTATCGCTAAACAGCCGATGTTTTTTGTTGCTACGGCGACTGCTGACAGTTCGGTCAATGTGTCACCTAAGGGCTCCGACACGTTGAGAGTTTTGGAAGGAAATAGAGTGTTGTGGTTGAATTACACCGGCAGCGGAAACGAAACCGCGGCACATTTGGCGTTAGATGGGCGGATCACCTTAATGTTTTGCGCATTTGCGGGCGAGCCTTTGATTTTACGTCTCTACGGCAAAGCGAAAGCGATTCATCCGCGAGACAGCCAGTGGCATGATCTGATTACACACTTTGCGGATTTTCCTTCGGCTCGGCAACTTATCGACTGTGAGATCACGACAGTGCAAAGATCTTGCGGATTTACGGTGCCGTTGATGGAGCTAAAAGGTGATCGTGATCACATGAAAAACTGGGTCGCGAAGCGACAAGATAAAGGCTTCGAGGCCTATTGGCGCGAGAAAAATCGGTTAAGTGTGGATGGCCTGCCAACTCATGTTTTGGACGACGAGTGAGCATATATTTGGTGGCAATCAGCACATAGATTTCCATTTTTTGTGTTGTGTTCAAGGGTGTACGGCTACATCATGATCCCAGTAGCGCGGCGAATGTGCCGCTTAAATAGTTCGGTGGTCAGTGAGTACCACTCCAAGGAGAGCAGAAATGAGCTTAGTAAGCACGCTGGGTAAAATCGCGATGGGCGTAATGGTCGCCAAAGGCGTAGGTAAAATGATGGGCAATGGCTCAGGTGGCAGCTCTAGTGGCGGCTTGGGTGGATTGCTAGGCAATGCCATGGGTGGACAGCAAAGCGGCGGCGGTGGGCTAGGTGGTCTGCTAGGCGGAGTTTTGGGCGGCCAACAAGGCGGAGGCGGAGCCGGCGATCTTCTTGGTGGCTTACTTGGCGGCGGTGCGCAGGGCAGTCAAGGTGGAAGTCTAGGTGGCTTGGCGGGTCAATTGGGTGGTTTGCTATCTGGTGGTGCTCAGCAGGGCCAAAGTGGTGGCGGTCTTGGTGGTTTGTTGGATAGCCTCGGTGGCGGCGGTGCAGCAGCAAGTGGTGGTTTGGGTGGTTTGCTCAATCAAGCACTGGCTGGCCAGGAGCCTCAGGTAGACCAAAACGCTGAAAAACAAGCTGAAGTGCTGCTTCGTGCGATGCTTAGCGCGGCCAAAGCCGACGGCGAGATCGATGCGGGTGAGCGTGAGAAGCTAACCAAGCATCTTGGCGATGTTTCTGCTGAGGAAGCGGCGTTTGTACAGCAAGAAATGGCTGCCCCAGTTGATATCCAAGGCCTAGTTGCCAGTGTGCCACAAGGTATGGAGCAACAGGTTTACTTGATGTCGCTCACTGCGATTGATCTAGATTCACAGGCCGAAGCGCAGTACTTGCATCAGTTAGCGCAAGGGCTTGGAATTGACCAACAAGCTTGCAACGCTATTCACCAGCAGTTGGGTGTTCCAGCGCTATACAGCTAGTATCTCAGCCTGAAATTAGCTGAAATACAGCCGAGCGGGCTTCAATTTTGAAGCTCGCTTTTTTATGCAAGCTTTGAATCGGTTGTTTTAAACAATCGCAGCGTATAGCTCAGTGCCTTTTGAGCGCGTTCTTCACACTCTTCAGGTGTTAGCGGCTCTATCACACCGATTACGCGGCGCACTTGTAGGTCTCCAACCAGCAGCGTGATGTAGGTTTGGCAGGCTTCGTGTGCTGTTTCCGCAGACCAGTAGCCCAGCTCCGCAGCCTCAGCAAAAACCTTCTCTACCAACGGCTCAACTGTTTTGCGTCCAGCAGCGGCTATAGCGTGGCCGAGGTTTTCTTCGGAGTCGTTGTTTTCAGCTTCAGCGGCAGCAGCCCTGTTCAAAGCGATCGCTCGTTGGCTCGTGGCTAGCTCAAGCACAGCCGGTCCGAACTTCCCGAGCGTCAGCATGGGGTCGACGTGTTCTTTCAGGCAGGCTTCTAAATCGGCTTTAACATTGTGTGTGTTTTGTTTGACTAGAGCGGAGAATAAACCCTGTTTACTGCCATACCATCGATAGAGTGTTTCGTTAGAAGCGCGAGCTTTTTTGGCGATCAATAACATCGAGGAGCTACGGTATCCGCGTTCGGACAGTATTTCGTAAGCTGCTTCTTCTATCAGTCGTCGCCGAGCGTCTTGTTTTTCTTTTCGCATAGGGATCTGTCTCTTCCTTTACAAAGACGTACATTGTCATACGCAGGTCGTGCGTAAACTTAGGTTGGTAGTCAAAAAAATATGACCCATTTAAGCTACTTGAGGCAGGTTAGATGATTAGAGAGGATAAAAAAACACTTCTTTGCAACTTTACTGCATTTTTTGCTGTTTTGACTCTGGGTGTGATGGCCGGATTTTTCTGGACTTATACTTTTAATATCAATGCTGCAGTGTTGCATCTCGAAGCAGATCAATACGCGCAGATGCAGAGTTTATTTAATGTCAATGTTAGGCATTTCATGTTTTTTTGCTTCTTTTTTGGAGCAGCACTTTGCAGCGGAGTTGCTGCTGTTGTGAGTCTCTGCTACCGCTGTTGGCCGCGTGCAATGCTGCAGTTGCTCGCTGGGTTGGTGTATTTGTTGGGTGTGGTTGTACTCACAAAACAGGTCAATTTACCGCTTAATGCCGAAACAGAGTCTTGGGTGGTTGGGGCTGTACCGGCTCACTGGCAACAGACTCGCGATGCTTGGATAGCAGCGAACACTTGGAGAACGCTGGCTTCGATTGCGGCCTTTTCGTTGAGTGTTTTGGCGTTGATGGTCAACCCAGTGACAAAACGGTAGGGTTATTGGCTCAATGGCTTTGAGGGCTTTCAGAAGGTTCCTCAAGCACAGAATTGAGTGTTCTAGATTTGGTGGTGTTTACATGCTTGTGGCGCTGCAGAGGGGGCGGTAGCATACAGCGTTAATCTCAACGAACCGAACTGTCAAACCCCCATGGATTTTTTAGAAGAATTACGCTGGCGCGGACTGCTTCACCAAACAGCCGGAAGCGAAATCGAAACTCATTTGCACACGCCAGGGCAAGTGGCTTATTGCGGGTTCGATCCCACCGCTGACTCACTGACAGTTGGCAACTATCTGGCGATAAAAATGTTGATGACTTGGCAGCGCAGTGGGCACCGTCCCATCGTGTTGATGGGCGGTGGCACGGGACTTATCGGAGATCCCTCCGGACGTGATAGTGAGCGGCAGCTGCAAACGGTCGAGCGGGTTGAGCACAACATCTCCCGTCAACGCAAAATCTTCGAGCAGTTAATCGATTTCGATAAATCAAATCCTTGTGCGGCGACCATTGTCAACAACTACGACTGGCTCGGTAAATTAGGCTTTATCGAAGTTCTACGCGATGTTGGAAAGCATTTCTCTGTCAATGCCATGATCAAAAAAGACTCGGTTGCAGAGCGCTTGAACAACCGCGAGCAGGGTATAAGCTACACCGAGTTCAGCTACATGTTATTGCAAGCCTATGACTTCCTGCACTTGCGGCGTGAGCATGGCTGCACGGTTCAGGTGGCGGGTTCCGATCAGTATGGCAATATCGTTGCCGGTATGGATTTAATTCGTCGCTACTACGACGACGCAACGGAAGGCGCCGCTTTTGGTATCACCAACAAGCTGGTGACGCGTTCAGATGGCCAAAAAATTGGCAAATCAGCAGGCAACGCTATCTGGCTTTCGGCTGATCGAACGTCGCCGTATCAGTTCTACCAATTTTGGATCAACACCGACGATGCGGATGTGATCAAATTTCTTCCGTGGTTCACCTTCATGCCGAAGGAAGAAATTGACGCGATAACGGCAGAACACAAGCAAGCACCACACTTGCGCGTGGCACAGCGTGCTTTGGCAAATCACATGACGAAGCTCATTCACGGTGATGATGTATTGAAGGCTGTTGAATCTGCAGTGCAAGCGCTGTTTGGTGGCGATGTACGTGCTTTAGACGCGCAGATGATGGTGGAGGTGTTCTCGGATGTGCCGAGCAGCGAACACGACAAGTCGGTATTGGGTGGAGAAGGTGCGAGTTTGTCGGAGTTGCTAGCTGAAACTACACTGGCCAGCTCGCGACGCCAAGCCCGTGAGTTTTTACAAAACGGTGCGGTTGCGGTCAATGGAGAAAAAGTCGCTGCTGATTATGTGTTACGCAGTGAAGACTTGCTGCACGGCTCAACTATTCTTTTGAAGCGTGGCAAGAAAAACTGGCACGCAACAAAGTGGCAGTGACGCACTGACGGCGTATAGCCAGATTATGAGCCGAGCAAAAGCTCGGCTTTTTTTAACCGTTAGGGATCACGCATGACGCAGCCTGTGAGTGACAAGATAACTGAAATACAGCGAGACCTCGCCTCGGTAAATTACATCGCTGACCCCGCCTTGGCGACATGTTTGCAGTTGATGTCAGTGTTGGAAAAACCTCTCTTGTTAGAAGGCGACGCCGGTGTTGGCAAAACTGAAGTGGCGAAAGCTCTGTCGCGTGCCAGTGGGCGAAAGTTAGTACGATTGCAATGTTACGAGGGTCTAGATTTAGCCTCGGCCGTTTATGAGTGGGACTATCAGCGACAGCTTTTGGCGATACGCATGATGGAGTCACAAGGAAAGACAACTAAAGAAGAGGGGATCTTTAGTCAGCGTTATCTGCTGGAAAGACCCCTGATGCAAGCGATTAGTTCTGAAGAGCCTGTGGTATTGCTGATCGATGAAATAGATCGTGCTGATGAAGAGTTCGAAGCTTTTTTGCTGGAGCTATTATCGGATTGGCAAATCAGTGTGCCAGAACTTGGCACGGTTAAGGCGAAAAGTCGGCCCACTGTTGTATTGACAGCAAATGGCACGCGTGAATTGTCAGATGCACTGCGTCGTCGGTGCTTGTATTTCTATGTCGATTACCCTAGCTTCGACAAAGAACTTCGTATACTTCGAACAAAAATCCCAGAGTTGCAGAATAGCTTGGCTATGCAGGTCGTGGCCTTTGTACAGCGACTGCGCGAATCTGAGTTACGTAAAGCCCCCGGTATTGCAGAGACTTTAGACTGGGCGACTGCATTGTTGAACTTGCAGGTACAAGACTTAAGGACAGCGCCACATATAATTGCCGATACGTTGGTTTGTCTGCTCAAAACCCAAGAAGATCACGTGACGACTGACAGTGAAGCGATTGCTGAGCTGATAAAACGCCTTCGCTGATGACGAGTTCCATGCCAGCGCAGATCGACTTGTGTTAGACGAACGTTTGTTGAGCTTCGTACGCGATGCGCGAGCGGTGGGTTTTGACAACGGTTTGGCTGAATCGGTGGACGTGCTAACGCTCTTACATAAAGCAGACCCGTTTGAACCCATGGCGTTCTATTGGCAATTGCGTAGCCTGCTGTGTTGCAGTCGTGAACAATGGTCACGCTTTGAAGCCTTCTATATTGCTTGGTTTTATCCACAAGTGGACGAGCAGGGTGATGACAGTGATGGCCCTGACGACTTTGGTAGCGGAGCAGGGCGTGGATCAGGTTTGCGTTATCTCAGTGATCTGCAAAGTCAGCAGCAGCCTCAGACTGAATCCGATGATGTAAAAGGTGGTGGTTCAGCGCAAGAAACCCTGTCAATGGCGGATTTTCGCTTCGTGTTTGATAAATCTGAGCAGCGAGCTCTAGAGCTTTGGTTGGATCAACTGGCGCGGCGTATACGCCGTCGTTTGATCAGGCGGCAGCGTAGCTCTAGTCGCGGTCGTGTGCTGGACTTTCGTAAAACTACCCGTTGCGCTTTACCTTTTGGAGGCGAAGCGATGCGGTTGCGTTTTAGGCGCAAGCGCCGGCGTTTGCCGCGATTGGTTATCTTGCTCGATGTTTCTCAATCGATGGATGTTTACACCAAGTTCTTTATGCGCTTTGCTATGGGGGTATCTGGGGCGTTTCAAGAGTCGGATGTTTTTGCCTTTCATACGCGGTTGATTCATCTGGGTGATGTTTTGCGCGAAAACAAAGTGCACAAACTTGAGCAGCGCTTGACTGCACTATCCAGTGGGTGGCTCGGCGGCACGCGCATCGCTGCCTCGTTTGAGGAGTTTAACCAACAATATCTGGCACGCACGGTACACAGTCGGACTATTGTTTTGGTATTTAGCGACGGCTATGACACAGCAGCGAGTGGCGAACTAGCGCTACAGGTTAAGCGAATGTCGGGAAGGGCGAAAAAAGTGTTGTGGCTGCACCCGCTTCTGTCACGGCCGGGCGGCCCTAAGTTAGATCCCAGTTTGAAGCAGGCCCTGCCGTATATCAACGCGTTGTTGCCTGCAGATAGCTTGCAAGCCCTGGCCACGCTCGAGCCGCATCTGTCGCGTTAGTTTGGCGGCGACGAGCAGTGTGCTCGTAACCACATCGTTTACAGCGCCCTTACTGCTGAGCTTCCCACTCGAGTGGTGAGAAAGCTTTGATGCTCAGTGCGTGTAATTCACCCGATTTGATAAAGCTGTCTAGTGCGGCGTACACCTTTTTGTGTCGCACTAAGGTGCTGGCACCGTCAAATTCTGGGCTGACGACGGTTGCTTCAAACTTGTAGCCATCACCGTCCAACACGGCGTGTTGCTCAGGGAAAGCCGCAGCCAGTTGCTCGTTCATAGTTTCGAGTTGCATGGTTAGTTCGGTGCTCATGAGTTGGGCTCTGCGTAGAAGACGTATTGGGTGCTGTAATCGGAAAATTCAAAATACACTTTACTGCCTTCTTGTTTGTCGGCTTTCCCATCTAGGTTGGCGTCTAGGATGCCGTAGCCGAAGCGAAAAGGGCGTGACATGCCGTCATCGGTTGAAGTGCCAGTTGAGATTTTGTCAATTTTTACGAAGCGACGCACTAACTTGCCACCGTTATAAATTTCTAGCACACCGTTCGTGCCAGTCCAGTTCTGCATAGTGCGGCCTAAGCGGTTTTGCGTTTCTTGGGTACAGCTACTGATGACTAGTGCTGCAGCTAGGCAAGCGATAGTTGGTGCGATCATTCGGCGATTCAGGGTCACAGAAACTCTCCATTGGGGCGGTGACAGTAGTTGAATTCTACAGGCAGCTAGGTCGGCTGGCCATACCGCGTTGTTTGAGCGGCTCGGTTGCTGGCACGTTCACTGCGTGCAAAATATGGAACTAAGTGCGGGCGTCGAATTGCGTGACGAGCTAGCACGTATTATTGAAAGGTGTTGAAGTGATGAAAAGAGCAAAAATTCTGGCGAGTTGTGTAGCACTTGCGTGTATCGGCGGATTGAGTGCGGCGCAGGCCGGTCTTTATGTCGGTGTCGGTGGCGGTGAAGTGCGACTTGACCCTGACTTGGAAAGTGGTATCGAGATCGAGGATGATGGCCGCGACAGTGGTTTGAAAGCTGTTATCGGCACTCGTATGGGTCGCGTTGGCCGCATCGAACTCTTTTACACTGATCTAGGTACAGCGAATTTTACCCCTGCGGCTGAAGTGGATTACAGCAGCTACGGTATCAACACTGTCTGGGATGTTTGGACAGCAAAAGGTGGTAAACGCCGTCCTAGCGTGTTTTTGAGCTTGGGGCTTGGGGCGTTAGAGACTGAAGCTGATGGTGCCAGCGCTGAGCGTGGAGACGACTTGTTGACGCTTGCGGGTATTGGCGCAACATTCCCTTTTCGTCATGGTTTGTCACTGCGCACTACGATTGAAGCGTATGAAAGTGACGCCAGTATGGTAAACGCTTTGTTGATCAAAGAGTTTGGTGGTCGTCACTCAAAGCGCCACGGAAAGCACAAAAAATCTAAACACCATCAGGATGAAATGCAGGCTCTGCCAGATATTGAGTCAGCAGAAGTGGATGCGGTGGTGTTGGCCAATGGCCCGGCCATTAAAAAGCCTGCTGAAGTGATGGAGACACAACCAGTTGTAGAGAGCGCTGAGGCAGCGAAGACGGCTGTCGCCGATCTGGCTCAACTGGAAAATGTTTATTTTAATCGTGACTCTGCCTTTGTCACACAAATGAGTGAAGATACCCTTCAGCAGTTGATCCAGATTATGGCTGATTACCCTGCGATGAAGGTTGAGGTTCAAGGTCACGCGAGTGCCGAAGAGCAAGGCAGTTTGCGGGCGTTGTCAGAGCTTCGCGCTCAGCGCGTGGGCAACTACCTTTGGCGCAATGGCATCGCACCTGATCGACTTGATTTGATCGCCTATGGCTCTTCTCAACCTGCGGCTGGCGAAAGCGGCGATCGTCTCAATCGACGTGTGCAGTTCCGTATTCTTTCGGTTGACTAACGAAGTATGAATAGCGCAAAAGCTGCAACGTGAATCGATTGTATCGTGCTTGCAGTGAATGAACGATTAGGCGCTCCAATGTGATTTTGGCGCGCCTTTTTTTATGATTTTAAAGGTGTGAGGTCATAGCGAATGTTGGGAGATTCAAGCTTGCTGCATGCTGCTCAACGACTGCGTAGTGTTGCTTGGGCGTGCGCGACTGCGGCGGTATTTGCTTGCTGGGGCGTGGCTTATAGCGTATCAGCACTTTGCGCTGGCGCAGTGTCGATAAGCTCGTTGCTGCTCCATGTAGTTGTCATGCTCGCCACTGCGTTGATTGTTTGGGATATCGCCGTTCGTCTGTATCAATGCGGTTCTTTTTCTGGTCAGTGCTTAGTGCATCGATGGGCGAAATATATAGTTCTTCGTCGATTTAGGTTGCTGCCTACACATTTTGTTGATGACGGACATCTAGTGATAAACCAAAAAACGATAAAAAGGTTTGCGCATCGAGAAGCTGTGTTTCAGCACGATGTTTTACAGATGTATAAACAGCTCTGTGGGCGCTCAGCTTTGTTAACCAAGGCCGATGCAGTGAACTTGCGTCTTTTTGCAACCCTGTGTCAGCGTCAACTGAAGATGGGCTGGTTAGCAGCCTAGGTTACGAATTTAGACCGGAGTTGCAGTATGCAACTTCGGTTTATTAGTAGGTAGAATTCGTTAGCTAGACCACGTGTCTCTGAGAGTCACCGTGCGATTAAACACACGGCGCTTATCGTCGCTGTCAGAGTCGCAGTTAAAGTATCCCATGCGCTCAAACTGAAAAACTTCTTCCGGCTGTGATGCCCCGAGTGATGCTTCGAGCTTAGCGTTTTCCATTACTTCAAGTGAATTAGGGTTGAGTGCAGTTGTGTAGTCCTCAACCGAGTTTGGGTTCACTTCAGAGAACAGTCGATCGTACAAGCGAACTTCTGCGTCAACGGCTGAAGAGGCTTCTACCCAGTGCACTACACCTTTGACTTTCCGTCCTTCTGGTTTTACACCCAGAGTTGCCATGTCGGCAGTGCAGTGTAGTTCGATAATTTTTCCAGCTTCATCTTTTATTACTTCGTCGCAGCGAATGACGTAAGAACCCCGTAAACGCACCTCGCCACCCAGTGCAAGACGCTTGTATTTGGGCGGCGGCACTTCAGCAAAGTCCTCGCGCTCAATATACAGCTCACGTGCAAATTTAACATCACGAGTGCCTTGTTCATCATGCTGAGGGTGGTTGGGCAGCGTCAGTTGTTCGCTCTGGTCTGCTGGGTAATTCTTGAGCACGACTTTTATAGGGTCGAGCACGGCCATACGGCGAGGTGCATTTTCGTTGAGATCGCCGCGAATGCAGTCCTCCAGCACGCCCATTTCAATCCAAGAGTCTTTCTTGGTGACGCCAATGCGCTCACAAAACAGGCGTATGGATGCTGGCGTAAAACCACGACGACGCATGCCGCGCAGGGTTGGCATACGTGGATCATCCCAGCCATTGACGGCGCCGCTTTCAATGAGGGCTGCCAATTTACGTTTGCTCACTACAGTGTATTCGAGTGCTAACCGCGCGAACTCAATTTGCTGTGGATGGCAGTCTATGTCGATGTGCTCCAATACCCAATCATAGAGCGGGCGATGGTCGGCAAACTCCAAAGTGCACAGTGAGTGTGTAATTGATTCAATTGCGTCCGAGATGCAATGGGTGTAGTCGTACATAGGGTAGATGCACCAAGCGTCCCCCGTGCGGTGGTGGTGAGCACGGCGAATGCGGTAAATCACAGGATCACGCATATTGATATTAGCGGCGGCCATGTCGATCTTCAGGCGCAACACCTTGCTTCCGTCTTCGAACTCGCCGGCACGCATAGCAGTGAACAATTGTAGGTTTTCGTCCACCGTGCGGGAGCGAAATGGGCTGTCTTGGCCTGGCTCTGTCAGGCTGCCGCGCTGAGCTCTGATTTCTTCAGCGTTCTGGTCATCCACAAATGCCAACCCGTCTTTTATCAGGGCAACGGCAAAGCCATAGAGCTGCTCAAAATAATCAGAAGCAAAGTACTGGTTGTCCCAGGTGAAACCCAGCCAGCGCACATCCTCGGCGATTGCTTGTACAAACTCGTCGTTTTCTTTCTCTGGGTTTGTATCGTCGAATCGTAAATTGCAGCTCCCACCAAACTCAATTGCGGTGCCAAAGTTGAGGCATATCGATTTGGCGTGGCCAATGTGCGGGTACCCGTTTGGCTCTGGTGGAAAGCGTGTACCCACGCGGCCGTCATTTTTGCCGGCGGCTATGTCGTCGCGAATCAGGTGGCGAATAAAATTAGCGGCGGCTGTGGGCTGCTCTTGCTTGCTCATGAAAGTCGGAATCCGTGGGTGCTGGTGGCAGCGGTCGCCGCCAAAGCCTTGATTATAGTGATTTCAACTGCACAGGTCGAAGCGTATTGTGCCGCTTGCTCTGTTTGTCTTGCAGGTAGGTGTGGATTCTCGCTGCGCGCTGTCAGCTCGCGGGTGCGCGCATGTAGCGCAGAAACTTGCTCATCACTTTTTCTATGTAAGCCTGAGTCTCCGGAAATGGAGGAATGCCTTTGTACTTGTCGACATTTCCGGGTCCTGCGTTATAGGCGGCAAGTGTGAGCTTAGGGTTGTAGTTGAAGCGCTTGGAGAGTTTGTCGAGGTATTGGACGCCACCACGCAAATTTTCTTCGTGATTGAAGGGGTCTTTTACACCCAGTTCACGGGCGGTGATCGGCATCAGCTGCATCAGACCTTGCGCACCTGCTGAGGATACAGCCTTGGTATCAAAGCACGATTCTGTGGCGACGACGGCCATGATGAGGTATTTGCTGATAGAGTATTGCTCAGCCAAACTGCTGATTAAGGGTTCGTACTGTGCAGCGCGAGCCGCCATGGATTTATCTCGCACTCCACCACAGTGCACGATGCTGTTTTTAGCTTTCATCGCTTTTGTGGCCAGTTTTTCTTTGTTCTTTGGGTGTGGTGTGTTTATCACACCTATCAGCTGGTATTCCTGTTTGTCTACGTCATCTGGGTCGATGTCGGTGTGCCAGACTGTGCCATCGATGTGTTTGTAGACATAAGTTTTGGCCTGCACTGTAGTGATACAGGCCAATATGGCGGAGATCGCGACGGTTGTTAGCAATTTGCTTTTTATGCTGCGCATAGTCTCTGCCAGAGGAGTTAGCTGTTGATGGCTTAGGCAGAGCAAAATGCGTGCAGATTAGTGCAGCGTATTCAGATTTTGAAAGTTCGCTGTCTAATCGTTCATAAACACGAGATGGTCTGCTAGTGCGGGCCTAGGTTTTTTCGGCGCTGGCTGACTTGGCGTGCCGATGTAAACAAACCCTGCTATCAGTTCTTTTTCGGCAGCATTTAAAAATTCTTTGACAGGCGCTGTGTTGCTGTAAGGTCCGCTGAGCCAGCAACAACCAAAACCAAGATCGTTGGCTGCTAATTGCATTTGCTGAATTGCAGCACCAGCTGACAAAATTTGCTCAAAAGGCGGCACTTTTTCGAGCTCTTCGGTGATTTCGACTAAACAGGCGATGATCATAGGCGCGCGCAGCGCTTTGGCTTTGATCATGTCTTGTTTATCGCTGCTCAGGCTGGGGTCGGCCTGAGCAGCTGCTATTGCGAGCGCGTTTCCCAGTTGGTGCCTTGCCTCTTCGCTGATAACGACAAAACGCCAAGGCCTTAGTTTGCCGTGGTCAGGTGCCGTGAGGGCACTACCAACAATACGTTTAATCTGGTGTTGATCTGGTGCAGGCGCTGCTAGCGTATTGGCGGCGTGTGACGCGCGATCGAGCAAGGTGTCTACGAGGGTGCTCACAAGTGGCTCTCCGAATGTTGGGTGAGTAAATAAAGCTCTAATTAGAGTTGATAAATAACTGTTTTCTGCTTGGTAGCAAGCTTGCTAAAGCCTGCTACATATTAAGTCTGACACTTATTATGCAGTGTGCGCGGGGGAAATTCTTGGAACCTGTGTTTGGCCTAGAGCCCGCTGCCCATGCAGAACAACGAGAGCAAAATTGATGACTGATGCGATGGTGAGATATCGCCTGCGTGTTTTAGATGCAGCTGCACACCTATTTGAAGTGCAGTGCCGAGTAATGGTTGGCGCGGGTGAGCTATCGTGGAGTTTGCCGGATTGGATTCCAGGCAGCTACATGATCCGCGATTTTGCACGCCATGTGACCGAACTCGAAGCAACGCTTGATGGCCTAGCGCTGCCTTGCGATAAAACGGCAAAGAGCCGCTGGCAGGCTGTTGCTGCACGACCCGGTGAGCTTTGCCTTCGTTATCAAATCTACGCATGGGATCTTTCGGTTCGTGGTGCACACTTAGACCCAACACACGCCTTTTTTAATGGCACAAGCGTGTTTGTTTCGATCGGCGGCCACGAGAGCGAGCCTCATCAGATGGAGCTTTTGCCCAGCGACCTGCTGTCTGAATGGCGCGTTGCTACTGCAATGGACCCTATCGCAACATGCGATCGCGGTTTTGGTGTTTATCAGAGTAAAAACTACGACGAATTGATTGATCATCCAGTTGAAATGGGCACTTTTGAGCGCGTGCATTTTGATGCCTGCGGCGTGCCACATGAGGTGATATTGACCGGAAAGTACCACGCGGACTTGCATCGCGTGTGTGTCGATTTGAAAAAAATCTGTGAGGCGCAGATTCGTTTTTTTGGCGAGCCAGCTCCGATGAAACGCTACGTTTTTATGGTGATGGTTACCGGCGACGGCTACGGTGGTCTAGAGCATCGTGCGTCAACCGCGTTAATGATTGGTCGGGATAGCTTGCCGATGCTCGGTGATGAAGGTGTCAGCGACGACTATCTGAAATTCCTCGGTTTGTGCAGTCATGAGTACTTCCACACGTGGAACGTAAAGCGCATCCGTCCAGCGGAGTTTGTTCCGTTTGACCTTAGCCGCGAAGTACATACACGGCAGCTTTGGGTCTTCGAGGGTATTACTTCCTATTACGACGATTTGTTCTTATTGCGGACTGGATTGATAGATTCCAGTCGTTATTTAGACCTCGTGGCGCAAACAGTGACGCGTGTTTACCGTGGCGAAGGGCGGTTAAAGCAGAGCTTGTCGGATTCTAGTTTTGATGCTTGGACCAAGTTTTATAAACAAGATGAAAATGCACCAAACGCCATAGTGAGCTATTACGCCAAGGGCATGTTAGTCGCCATGGCGCTTGATTTGGTGCTGCGGATGCGAACCGATAACCGTGTTGGTTTAGATCACGTGATGCAAAAACTTTGGCGAGAGTTCCTCGGCGGTAAAGAAGGCATCGAAGATCGGCATGTAGAGCGCGTGGCAGAAGAGCTTTGTGGCTCCAGCTTGGCTGAGTTTTTTGATGTTGCGGTACGTGGAGTCGATGATCTGCCGCTCGACGAATACTTGGCGACACACGGCGTTGAAATGCGTTGGCGAGCAGCGGTTTCATCAGATGACAAGGGTGGAGCGTTAGAGCGCGGCAGTGCATCTGGCCGCGCCGCCCTTGGTATGCAGCTGAGCGGTCCTACTAAGGTCGGCTTTGTTTTTCGTGGCGGCGCGGCTCAGGTAGCTGGAATCAGTGCGGGTGATGAAGTCGTTGCATGGAATGGTGTGCGCCTTAACGCTGATGTTTTAAAACGCCAACTGAAGCGTCACGCGCCTGGTGATGAAGTCTTGCTGACAGTGTTTAGACGTGATGAATTGATGGAGCTCACTGTATGTTTGCAGTCTGCTCCCTTAGATACCTGTTCGCTTTCGACCAAAGAAGGTCGTGAGGCAACGCGTGATGCATGGTTGTTGAACACATGAGTTTGCTTGAAGCGGCGTTGTGCGAATCGGCTATTCGACAGGTTGCTGGCCCAATTGCTGAACACTGCGATATTCATGTTTTTGACGACGTGTCGTCGACCAATAGTTGGCTACTTGAAAAAGGCGTATCGCAAAAATTTGGGCTTTGTATTGCGGAGCACCAGCTGCAGGGCAAAGGGCGTCGTGGGCGTGAATGGAAAAGCGAAGGCGGTAGTTTTACTTGTTCGATTCGCGTGCCTCTAAAGGTTTCACCAGCGCAAGCGGGTGCCTTTAGCTTGGTGGCCGCGATTAGTCTGCGCAATGCCCTTCAAGCATTAGGTGTAGAAGGGGTCAGGGCGAAGTGGCCCAATGATCTGCTACATCAGTGGCGCAAACTCTCGGGGATTTTGCTCGAAGTGGCTCGCAGCGATCACAAGTCTGTTGATATCGTTTGTGGGGCGGGGGTTAACTGGCATCCGTTAAGTGAGGCCGTTGATCAAGCTTTAATCGACGTACACAGCCTTTGTCCTGGTGTGCAGCACAACCGTAATCACTTGGCAGGGTATTGGTTGGCAGCAATGTTAGAAGCCGTTCAACGTTTTGAGCGCGAGGGCTTTCAAAGTTTTGCTGCTGAGTGGCAAGCCTGCGATCTTTTGCACGATGCGCCTGTTGCGGTGTTACGTGGTAATCAGCGTATCCTAGGTATGGCGCGAGGGGTGGACAACAATGGCGCCCTGTGTTTGGAAACCGATAAAGGAATAGAGCTTATGCATGCAGGTGAAGTGAGTTTGAGACGGCAATGAAGCTGTTGGTAGATATTGGCAATACCCGCTTAAAGTCGGCGCTGTTAATCGACGGTCGACTAACAGAGCACCGAGCGCTTAGTTGGCGTGGTGATGCATTGACTGATCGACTGGCCGTTTTGTGGGCTGGTTTTCATCCCGATGATGTAGCGATAAGTTGTGTGGCTCCGGGTGAGGTGGTTCAGCATGTCTGTGAACACGCCGACCGTGTTTGGCACTTGCAGCCAAAAATAGCTAAATTCCGAGACGATATTTTTGGGCTGCGCTGTGGTTACAAGCAACCTGAAAAATTGGGCATAGATCGCTGGCTAGCCATGTTGGGTGCGTGGGGCAGAAGGCCCGCATCTTGGGTGGTGGCCGATCTTGGTACGGCGGCAACCATAGATGTCATCAACAACAGCGGGCAGCATCTGGGCGGGTGTATTTTTGCTGGCGTCGAAACGCAGCGGCGTGCGCTGTCACAACAAACCGCCGCTTTACCGCAAGTGGATAAGAACAACACTGATTTGCTCGCAAACGAAACGCATGACGGCATCGCTCTGGGAACTTTGTTGTCGGTTGTTGGTGGCGTACGAGAGCTTAATAGTAATGCTAAAACATGGTCGAGTTGCGAAGGTGTATCTCTTTGTTTAACCGGCGGTTCTGCTCCCCTGGTCGCAGAGCGCCTAAGTGATGAAAATGCTGTTTTTCCGTACCTTGTTTTGGAAGGACTGGCGATGAGTGAGTTCGAAATTAAAATTTCTACGCAAGAAGCTATTGCCAACTCACACTAATTCTTCTATTATTCCGTTTTTGGTGGCGAAGCTTCCAGAAAGTGCCGGTATAGCTCAGTTGGTAGAGCAACTGACTTGTAATCAGTAGGTCCGGGGTTCGACTCCTCGTGCCGGCACCATAAAATTCAAGGGCTTAGACGGAAACGTCTAGGCCTTTTTTATTTCCTCCAGTTCTTGCTCCGTTTTCTGTGACTTTCATATCCATGCTCTTGGATCTCAATTCGCAAATTATTCGGTTCATTGCTTACGTAAACCAAGCACTCCAGTGATTAGCTGCTTATCTAACTGCAGCTGCTGCGACATTTCTCAATTGTTTGGCAGGGCCTTTTCGAAAGTGTCGAATGTCATCTGTCTTAAACACCAGTGGTTCTTCTCTGTATTGACGAGCAAGCATTCATCACCAGAGTGATGGCTTGTGCCAATTTAGAGGTGATCTAACGAAAGCTTGAGCAGGCTATTTACTTGGTCTAGTGATTGCAATGCCATTTGTGTCTTGTTCGTGGGATGGCGTGCTTGTCATGCTTTGGCTCCGCGAAATCAAGCAATTAGGTTTTAGCTGGGCAGATATCCGCCGTCAATTACTGCATTGGCTAGCCTACCTTTTCGAAAACCTTTGCTGTGTTTTCTACTGTGGGCAGTATTGGATGGAGAGATCGACTCTCTTAATTCATTGTTTATTCTGTTTTTTATCGCTTTTGCAGCGTGGGTATATGACATGAAGCATGTTCGTCTTGGTTGGTTGATCCCTTTGAGTGTCGCCGCTGCAACAACCGGTTGTAGTTGGGTAGAGTCCTCCGGTAGACAAAATAATCGTGACCCGGGATTGACGCAGTTGACGCATTTAGTGCTTGAGAATCGCGAGAATACGAGTCTCGGTATTGTCGACGAAGATGGGAATCTGGCTGAGTTTCAATACGAACTTATAGCTGAGGGCGGTGATCTGTCTGCTGCTTGTGTTGCTGCTGGTGGGGTCTTGTCTGGCGTGGCTGTGTCTGACTTCGCAGATAGCCTTGAAGACGCATGTGATCCTCTCGTAGAGCAAATGTGTGAGCAGCTGACATTGGAGTCGGAATTGCTGCAAAGCGAGCTCTGGGTTGTTGATACTCCGATCCTTCGTCGTCCAGTTGCCCAGCAGTACGAGGTCACCTTGCAAGATACTGATGGGGCTTCAATCGAGCAGGTGCTAACGCTTTGTATTGCTTCTGAATCTACGGCTCCGATTGCGGTAAGCGATGAGTTTGATGCTGTGTACAACGAGGTTAGAGTCGTTGAGGGGATGGTATTTAATGAGCTGTGTGGGCCCGATATTGCCGATGGCGTGTTGGCGAATGACAGCGATGATTTTGATTACAGCGAAGATGAAGCCAATAGCCAGCAATGTTTGGTGGCAGAGTTGGTTTCAGCTCCTGCTGGGCACGTCGGTGTTTTCAGCTTGGATGCTGATGGCGGGTTTACTTACAACGCAGGTGCTTCAATTGGTGTAGGGGAGACTGACTCTTTTACCTACACCATTAGCGACGGAATTAATTCGAGCACTGAGGCGACTGTCACAATCAATATTACTGGGGAAAATTCGCCGCCGGTTGCGCAGAATCCTGTGCGTACAATCAATGAAGACACGAATTTAGTGCTTAACGCCGCGGATTTGGCGACAGACGCTCAAGGCGGGGCTTTAACCTTAAAAACTGTAGCAGTGGCGCAAGCAGCAAGTATCGGTGTGGTTGATTTTGACGCAAATCCTGCTCAGATTCGCTATCAGCCCAATGCGAATGCATCGGGTGCGGATAGTTTTAGTTATGTGATTAGAGATGCCGGTGGTGCGGAAGCGAGTGGCACAGTAACCGTCAATGTAAGTGCTGTGAATGACGTGCCAGTTGTGGAGGATGAAGAAGGCACGGCTGTCACGTTATTAACAGCCACAGATACGGATAGTCTGTTATTTACGGTGACTGATGTTGAAGACGATCTCGCAGGCGCGGGCATAGCAGTCAATGCGAGTACTTCGAACGCGAATGTCGTGACCGTATCAGTTGTGGAGGATATCGATCCTGGTACAGCGGGCAACTGGCGTGTGGATTTTGAAGCTGTCGCAAACGGAACGGCCGTCGTGACGTTGTCCGCCACAGATGCTGCAGCAGCTACAGCTACAGAGAGCATCAACGTGACTGTGGGTACGGGCAACCAAGCGCCCACAGTTGACAGCCCTGTGCCGACACTAACCACGGCGATGGGCAGTGATTTGGACGTGAATATCATTAGTAGTAACGTCGCAGACGATCCGGACGGGAATAATTCTGCAATAGATATAGCCGGAGTTACCAGTGAGGTTGGCGGTACGGTGAGCTTTGTTCCTGGTGGGCAGGTGCTGACTTTTAGCCCTTCCGCAATTGGTTCGGCTAGCTTTACTTTGTCCATTGTTGATGAAGGCGGGGCGACTGGTTCTGGCACCGTTTTAGTCGATGTGACGGCAGCCGTGGCCACTGATCCAGAGCTGACGGGTAATACGTTAGCGGCAACAGCAGGTTCGCAGGTAACTTACGCCATAGTTGGCGATAACTTGGCAACAGACCCCGATGGTAGTCAGGCGAATCTGTTTTTTAACACTGCGCCAACAACCGGCGATGGAGACATTGTCTTTGCAGCCAATGGCAGTAGTTTCCAATTCACACCAACTGCCTCCGCAACTGGAAGTACCGCAACTATTGCGGTCGTGGTCGAAGACGGTGATGGCAATAGTGTTTCGGGCGATTTGACGGTAACTGTCGCGGGCGCGCCAACGGATCCTGTGTTAACCGGTGATGCACTGGCGGCCACTGCAGGTTCGCAGATAACTTACGGCATAGTTGGCGATAATTTAGCAACAGACCCCGACGGTAGTCAGGCAAATTTGTTTTTTAACACTGCCCCCACAACCAGCGATGGAGACATTGTCTTTGCAGCCAATGGCAGTAGCTTCCAATTCACACCAACGGCCTCCGCAACTGGAAGTACAGCAACTATTGCGGTTGTTGTCGAAGATGGTGATGGTAATAGCGTCTCGGGTAGCTTAACGATCAATGTGGCTGGAGATCCTTAAAGTTCGGCGTGCGGGGCGTTCAAGGAGCAGGGGCTTGATTTTACTGGGTCTCCATGAGCGCGCCGGCTCAGCTGGATAGAGGTAAAGCGTGCTCATGCTCGACAGATCTGTGTAAATGTTCCGAGTATTTGCGTTCTTGGTTGGCTTGCGGTGAGATTGGTGTTCTGTTTGCCTGTCGCAGCGGTGTACTAAGCCTTTCGTAAGCGTCATCAATACATCTGTTTTTGTTATCTGCTTCATATGGGCTAGATCCTGCCGATCTATTCATCGATGGGGCAGTACTCTCTTTCTCAAATTGTGGTTTTAGTGAGGGTTCACTGAATCGCTAGTTGCGCTGTGATCGAGTACTGCATGGTTTGCACCGCCAAGGTGCGAGTTTCTGATAGAGAGTCGAGATGAAGAGGTATTTCTTTAGTAGGGCGAGCGCGAGTGTTTGCTTGGTATTAGCCGTTTGCCTGGCAGGACCTGCTTTTGCAGAACCTAAAGTTGAAGAAGCCATTACTGTTGCAGACACTCATGAAAAGCAGCCTGTTGAGCCCTTGGCTATAGGTGCTTTGTTGCCTGCTACTACCATTACTAGTGAGGAAGAACCCCTATACGCGGGAACTAGCACCTGGATTTTACTGTCTATTGCGCTGTTGGGGTCTATCACCGTTAAGCGCAGAACAGACTCCCCAAGTTAGTTTTTGTGCCTGCATACAACTCTTTTATTTGGTTACTCTGTGCCAATGAGGTGTGATTGTCAGTGTCGAAGTGCGGAATAACGACTATCATTTGCGCAGCGAGTGCGTACTCGGACGGTATAACGAAATTCATAAGGGTTTGACTATGAGCACACGGGGCTTATTTAAAGGCATTCAGGCGATTGCCTTGGTATTCACTGCCATGATGGCAATAGGCGCGCAGGCTGCCGAAACACCAGACAATAATCCTGCCTATCGCATTGGGCCAGAGGATGTACTTCAAGTCTCGGTGTGGAAAGAAGAAGGTTTGGACAAAGAAGTATTGGTTCGCCCTGATGGCGGTATGTCATTTCCGTTGGCAGGTGATATGACTGTATCGGGCAAAACGCCTAAACAGGTACAGGAAGAAATTCGTCGTCGCATCCAGCGCTATATCCCAGAAGCGGTTGTCACTGTTGCGGTTAACAAGGTTTCTGGATATTCGGTATTTGTTATTGGGCAGGTAAAAACACCTGGGCAATTTACTTTGGGCCGCTACGTTGACGTGATGCAGGCATTGACTTTGGCGGGTGGCATGACGCCATACGCTTCAGAGGCTGATGTTAAAATTCAGCGCCGTAACCCGCTCACCGGTGAGCAAAATGTTTATCGCTTTAATTACCGCGACGTGAAGCGTGGGCGAGGTTTGGATCAAAATATCGTCTTACACAGTGGTGATGTAGTGGTTGTCCCCTAGGCGGCAATTGTTACAACTGAGTTAAGACTAAACGCCGACTGCAGTGAAAACTGAGTCGGCTTTTTTGTTTTGTAAATGAGTTGAGCTGCACGTCCAGCGGCTCTCCCATGGCTCTGCTACTTTATAAGTACACATTCTCTATCGCGCTTCTTCTGACGCTGCGGTTTTGATCATTTTCGATGAGTGGTGGCCTGTGAGTCATTGCCACTTGTTTCAAGTTTGGCTGTCATTGCTGTGGCTACGGTCATGGCTCGCAGAGGTAAGTTTAATGAAAAACAGTAAAATCATTTCGCCGGTGTTGGGCTGTGCAGTGCTTGTGTTAGCGGCAACTGAAAGCCACGCCGAAGCTTGGCAGAAAGAGCCGAGTTATGGGCTTGAACTTGGTTTTAATGATAACTACACGTTGCAGCCTGAGCCTGAAAACTCTGCAGGCACAAACAGAATTCAGGAAGTGTCCACGATAAAAGCCAAAGCAGGTATTGCACTGGTGCAGCTTAAGCCTGCGTATACGGCAAAGATTGAAGGGAAGTTGATCGCCACAGGTTATAGCGGAGATACCAAGGGCTATTTGGCCGATAACCCCAATACCGCTGATCCTAACGACCAACGGTACTTGGGTGCTGAGCTCGACGATCGCATAGACGGTGTTGTTGAGTTGGGCTTGGAGGGTAGGCAAGAAAGAGCGGTTTGGCGTTTTGACGCAGCAGTCGTAACCGACTCTTTGCTGCAAGATATTAGCTTGGATACTAACGTTGCCGAGGAAGGCGAGTCGATTAACGATGATAACGACGATGGTGTGGTGCGCGACGATGTAACGCGCACACGTCTAAGTCTTACGCCTAGTTATCTTTTTAAGTTGTCGCCTGTGTCTTATTTTCGTACGTCTTTGACTATCGGAACAGCTACCTACGACAACACGCCTGACACTGATCTTAAGGATTACGACGAGCAAAAGTTGGTAGGGCTTTATAGTCGTGAGTTTAGCCGAATCAACAGCTGGAGCGTGGACGCTGAACTTCGTAACTACGAAGCGGATGAGGCAGGGCAGTTTGACAGCTCTGTCATCGGATTGGGTTTGCTGCATAAATTCTCTGAGACCACCGAGCTTGGCTTGAGAGTTGCGCAGTCCACCACCAGCTATGAGTACACCGACAGTGGTACAAAAATCAAAGGGGACGCTAGCAAGCCGTTAGTGCAGCTAACCGGTAGTAAAACGACAGGACGTACGACTTACTCCTTGCGATTGGGTGCAGAGTTGTATGGCAGCGCCAGTGGTGATGTTGTCCGGGCGGATGAAGCGCTGTTCAATGTGGTGTACCAGTATTCAGAGCTCATGACGTTGACTTGGCGCAGTAAGTTATTCCAAAACAAGTCGCTGCGAGACAAGATTACTGCGGCTGACGGCGCAACGCTGACTGACGATGAAAAATCCTACAACAACGGGATCGATGACACTAATCGTCGTTATCTCGCGATTGAGCCGACAGTTAACTGGCGTTTCTCTCGTTGGTGGGTTCTGGATGCCGGATTGCGCTATCAGCATGAAAAGCGCGACAGTCGTATCAACCCAGGTGTAAGTAATTATGCCTTTGTCGGGGTTACGTTCTCGAAGCCTATTGATGCGCCTGTGCAGCAATAATTCGTTCGGCGTTTAATTAACTACCTAATTTGGGGGTCTTTGGCCCCCTTTCTTATTGGCGGTTCGTTGTTCAAGTCTAAGCTGTCTGCGAATGGTACGTGGATTGCTTAATGCATTGTCCTAGGGGCATAAATATCTAGCGTTTATGCCAGTGCCTACTGTCCGGCCTATTTTGGTTGTTGAGGCGGGTAAAAGGATTTTAATTTTTTATTTAGGAGCAGTTTATGAAGGCGGTGATTCTAGCTGGTGGCTTGGGGACTCGTCTGGCCGAGGAGACATCCATACGGCCAAAGCCGATGGTAGAAGTTGGTGGTCGACCCATTTTGTGGCACATCATGAAAATCTACTCTAGCCATGGTATCAACGAGTTTATTATTTGCTGTGGCTATAAAGGTCAGGTGATCAAGGAGTACTTCGCTAATTACTTTTTGTACAACGCCGATATGACCTACGACATTCAAGAGAACTCTATGTCGGTGCATCACAACAACGCAGAACCTTGGAAAGTCACATTGATTGATACGGGCGAAGGCTCGTTGACCGGCGGTCGACTGCGTCGTGTGAAGGAATACATAGGTGATGAGACTTTTTGTTTTACCTACGGGGATGGCGTCGGTGATGTCGATGTCACCAGTCTTATTGCTTACCACAAAGAGCAAGGCCGAAAAGCTACCTTGACTGCAGTACAGCCTCCTGGGCGTTTTGGCGCGTTTACACTTAGCGACAATTCTGCTGAGCCTATCCAGCACTTTCGCGAAAAACCTAGCGGTGGTGATGCTTGGATCAATGGCGGTTACTTTGTGCTTGAGCCATCGGTCATCGATTATATCGAAGGTGATCACACCACGTGGGAAGCTGAGCCACTAGAGCGTTTGGCTGATGAAGGTCAGTTGGGTGCATTTCGCCATGACGGCTTCTGGCAGCCGATGGACACTTTGCGAGATCGCCAGAAGCTCGAAGAGCTCTGGGCTGCCAATAAGGCGCCTTGGAAAGTTTGGTAGTTCAGAATTTTAATTTATTAAGCAGGATTTGATACCAGTGAATAGTGGAAAAGAAGTCGTACGGGCAGATTTAGATTATATCTGCGACAATTTGGCAGAAGATTTCCCCAAGTTGGATGGCAAGCGATTGTTGATCACCGGAGGCGCAGGCTTTCTGGGGTTCTATTTGGTGCAGGTGGCTCTTCACTGGAATCAAACGCGTGCTAAAAAGCCCATCCAAGTGTTGGTGTATGACAACTTCATGCGCGGCATTCCCGATTGGTTGACGGCATTAGCTGACGACGAAAACTTGCATGTGCAAAAGTACGATGTCATTGATCCTTTGCCCAAGGATTTGGGCGATGTTGAGTGGATAATTCACGGTGCCAGCATTGCATCGCCGATTTTTTATCGAAAATTTCCTATTCAGACGATGGATGCAAACGTCAATGGCTTGCGTCACTTGCTGGATTATTGTTTGGCCAAAAAAGAAACAAGCAAGCCGGTAGAAGGGTTCTTGTACTACTCCACCAGCGAAATATACGGTGACCCTTCACCTGATCAAATCCCGACAGACGAAAATTATCGCGGTAACGTTTCGTGTACTGGGCCGCGTGCTTGTTACGATGAGTCCAAGCGTTACGGTGAAACACTGTGTGTGAATTTTGCACAGCAATACGACCTACCGGTGAAGATAGCCCGTCCGTTTAATAACTACGGCCCCGGCTTAAAGATAACTGATCGCCGCGTATTGCCTGACTTTGTGCGTAACGTGCTAAACAAAGAAGACATCGTTATGTTGTCCGACGGTGCGCCGACTCGTACCTTCTGTTACATCGCAGACGCGATCACGGGTTATTACAAAATCTTATTACGCGGTCATAACGGTGAGTCTTATAATATCGGAATTGACAAGCCTGAGATCTCGATGCGCGAGCTTGCGGAACGCGTTATTGACGGTGGTAAAGAGCTGTGGGGATATGATGGTAAGTTGGTGCTCGGGCAGAGTGACGACAAGGAATACCTGACGGATAACCCAAATCGCCGTTGCCCTATTATTGACAAGGCGCGTGAGCATTTGGATTACAACCCGAGTATCACCATTGAAGATGGCATGCGTCGCACATTGGTTTGGTATGGGGACAATCAAGAGGCTGAAGACGCCTAATGAAAATTACAGTTGCTGGAACAGGATATGTAGGTTTGGTGTCAGGTGTTTGCCTCGCTGCCAAAGGCCACGATGTGGTGTGTATTGATCTAGACCAAGAGAAGGTCGACAAGATTAATCGCGGTGAGCCGCCTATTTACGAAGAAGGCTTAGAAGAGCTGCTAAAAGCCAATATTGGCACCCGTCTGCGTGCCAGTACCAACTTGCACGAAGCCGTAGTAAATAGCGATGTTTCACTTATTGCTGTGGGAACGCCGTTTGACGGTAGTGCGATAGACGTTAGCTATATTCGTCAAGTGTCTCGCGAAATCGGTGCGGCGCTGCGTGATCGCGACGAATATCACATGGTGGTGGTGAAAAGCACTGTGGTGCCTGGTACCACCGATGAGGTCGTGCTTCCTATCCTCGAAAGTGAATCGAACAAAAAAGCCGGTGTGCAGTTTGGTGTGGGTATGAACCCAGAGTTTTTGCGTGAAGGTGACGCGATCTCTGATTTCATGAACCCTGACCGGATCGTGGTGGGCGGTATCGACGAAAAGGCTCGCGATACCTTGGCGGCAATGTATGCGCCTTTTGTAGGGGTTGACGTATTGCGCACCAACCCTAAAACGGCTGAGATGATTAAATACGCGTCTAACTCTTTGTTAGCGACGCTAATTTCGTTCTCGAATGAAATTGGCAACCTCTGCGCGTCTATTGGCAATATTGACGCGATGGAAGTGATGCGCGGTGTGCATCTGGATAAGCGTTTTTCACCCATCATGGCTGATGGCACACGCGTACATCCTTCTTCTAACTCCTATCTGGAAGCCGGTTGCGGTTTTGGTGGTAGTTGTTTCCCCAAAGACGTTAAAGCATTGATATCTCACGGTCAGAAGCACGGCAGTGATATGGCTCTGTTGGACTCTGTGATTGCGGTCAATGCTAAACAGCCTCAAAAAATGTTGGACATGCTCGGTAAGCACATTCCCAATCGTAAGGGCGTGAAGGTTGCTGTGTTGGGCTTGGCTTTTAAGCCAGGCACCGATGATATGCGAGAGTCACCTGCCATTCCTGTGGTCAACGCTCTGGCGGAAGAGGGTGCCATTCTGAGTGCTTACGACCCGATCGCGAGTGCAGAAGCCAAGCACGAATTTAAAGATATTGAGATGAGCTACTGTGAGTCAGTGGCAGATGCTGTCGCTGGTGTTGAAGCGATTTTGATTATGACCCGCTGGGATGATATTGCAGCGTTGCCTGCTTTGTTGGAAGGTATGGAGAATCCGCCTTTGGTCGTTGATGGTCGTCGTATGCTCGATAAGAGCAGTGTGGCGCGCTACGAAGGCATAGGGCTGTAAGCCGTGAAATTTACTGAAAGCAAGCTCGCTGGCTGTTTTGTTCTTGAGCAAGAATTGCGTGGTGATGGCCGCGGCAATTTTGCTCGTGTGTTCTGTGCTGAGGAGATGTCAGCGCATGGTCTGTGCACTGATGTGGTACAAGCCAACACAGCCTATAGTGCGAAAGTCGGTACTTTGCGTGGCATGCATTATCAACTATCTCCCAACGCAGAAGATAAGCTCGTGCGCTGCACGGCGGGGCGCTTCTTTGATGTGGCGGTGGATATGCGTGAAGAATCACCTACTTTTCGGCAGTGGATTGGGCTTGAGCTGAGTGCGGACAACGGCAAAATGTTGTTTGTACCTAAAGGCTTTGCTCACGGGTATTTAACCCTAGAAGACAACACTGTCGCGACTTATATGGTCAGTGCTGCTTACGCGCCACAGTCTGAGGCAGGCTTCCGCTGGAATGATCCTGCAGTCGGAATCGAGTGGCCGCTGAGTGACGGGCTTGAACTTTCAGAAAAAGATACACAGTGGGCTTTGTTGTCTTAGATAGGCAATAGCACCAAAAACTGGAGAAGACATGATTATTGTTGATACCGCGTTGCAGAAGCGCGCTGATGCTGGAAAGCCCATTCGTGTTGGCGTGATCGGCGCTGGTTACATGGGGCGCGGCATGATTATGCAGATCATCACCGCTTTTAAGGGTATGGAAGTTTCTGCGGTCTTTAACCGCACCATTGAGACAGCGGAGTTGGCTTATACTCAGAGCGGCGTCAGCAACGTGAAGCGTGCTGATAGCGTAGCTGCTTTAGAAGGCGCTATAGATGCCAAGCAAGCGGTTGTTACTGACAATCCGCTGCTGCTGTGCGAAGCGGGCAATATTGATTGCATCGTGGAAGCAACGGGTGAGGTGGAGTTTGGTGCGCATGTGGTGACGCATGCGATCAAGCACGGTAAAGACGTTGTGCTGCTCAACGCTGAGCTAGACGCTGTTGTTGGCCCGGAGCTAAAAGTGATGGCTGACGCAGCGGGCGTCACTATCACTAACTGCGATGGCGACCAGCCTGGCGTGGTGATGAACCTGCATCGCTGGGTGAAGAGCATCGGTTATGAGCCCGTTCTACTGGGTAACATGAAAGGTCTTCAAGATCACTATCGCAACCCGACGACTCAACAGGGTTTTGCGGATGCGGTGAAGCAGAAGCCAAAGATGATTACATCGTTTGCCGATGGCACTAAAATCTCGATGGAAATGGTTGTTGTAGCCAACGCTACTGGTTTTGGCGTAGGTACGCGTGGGATGTATGGCCCGCGGGCTGAGCATGTCACAGAAGCGCCAGGCTTGTTTGATGTAGATGAGTTGCGCGAAAAGGGCGGTCTTGTCGATTACATTTTGGGCGCTGAGCCGGGTCCTGGGGTCTTTGTTTTGGCGACTCGTGAAAACGAGGTGCTCGCACAGTACGCTCAATACCTGAAGATGGGCGATGGTCCTTTGTACACTTTTTACGTGCCTTACCACTTACCCCATTTAGAGACTCCTCTAACAGTGGCTCGCGCCGTGTTGTTTGACGATGCAGCGGCGGCTCCTATGGGTGGCCCGGTGGCCGATGTATTGACGGCGGCCAAAACTGACCTAAAGGCAGGTCAGTCTCTGGATGGCATTGGCGGCTACGATTGTTACGGCATCATAGATAATTATGCGGTGAGCCGAGCAGGCAATTGCCTGCCAATGAGCTTGAGCGAGGCGTGTGTGCTCAAGCGCGATGTAAAAAAAGATGAAATCATCAGTTACGACGATGTGGCATTGCCCAAAGGGCGCTTAGTTGACGAACTCCGTGCCGCTCAAACCGCACGGTTTGGCTAGTCGTTTGCTGTTGATGGGCCTAAATTTGCATCTGATTTGTCGTCGAGGATTCTGCTCGACGGCGCAATTGAATAGTCAGTTTGCGTGTTGTGTTTTGTATTTAGCGTTTGGCAGAGTTGCTGAAACGCTGTTCTTTACAGTCTTGCCGACCAGCGCGACTGTTTCGCGAATTCAAACGGCGAGCAAGCCGTTGAGAGCTGTTGCATGAACTACCTCTACATCATCGCCGGAGCTGCCATTATCAGTCTGGTTGTTGTGCCACTGATGATGGCCTATGCCGAGAAGCTGGGCATGATGGACAACCCTGGTCACCGTCGGGTCCATAGCAAGCCTATTCCTCGTGTAGGTGGTTGGGGTATCGTCATCGGTACCCTATTACCTATCGCGGCGCTAGCACCCTTGGGAGAAATGCAAGGGCTGTTTATATTTTCAGGTTTAGTGCTGTTGATATTTGGCGCAATGGATGACCGCTTTGAGATGGGTCCTTACGCTAAATTTGGCGGGCAGTTTTTGGCTGCCGTTCCAATGGTTGTGCTCGGCGTGTTGTATTTGCCTCACCTGCCTTTTGCTGACGCACATTCGCTACCCGTTTGGCTGGGCATGCTTATCGCCGTTTTTTGTCTGGTGGGTATGATCAACGCCACCAATCAAAGCGATGGACTGGATGGTCTTGCTGGTGGTGAGTCTCTTTTGTCTCTCTGCGCTTTTGCGATGCTGTCTTACATGGTAGGTGCGCGTGAGCCACTGATGTTATCGCTCGCAGCCGTGGGCGGCACGCTAGGGTTTCTGCGATACAACACGCATCCTGCACGTGTGTTTATGGGTGACAGTGGTGCGCAATTTCTTGGCTTTACGCTGGGTGTTTTGGCCATTTGGTTAATGCAAGTTGCTGAGCCTTCCTTAAGCCCTTCACTACTGTTGTTTTTGTTAGGCCTTCCAGTTTTTGACTTTTTTCTAGTGCTGTATGTCCGCTTGCGTGCGGGTCAGCATATTTTTAAAGCCAGTAAGCATCATTTGCATCACCGTTTGTTGTCATTGGGTTTTGTGCACCACGAATCTGTGGTTCTAATTTATGCCATGCACGGCTTAATGGTGGTCACTGGGTTGTGGTTGCGAAACTCTTCTGATCTAGTGCTAATTGCCGCCTATATCGCCTTGATTTCCTTTTTCTTAGTGATGTTGACTAGGGCAGAAAACTCGGATTGGAAAGCGCACCGGCCAGGCGAGACGGAACCTAATGGTTTGGCTAAACAGATCGACTCTATGTTGCAGCATCGCTTGCTGGTGGTGTGGCCTCGTCGCGCATTAGAGCTGCTTATCCCGCTGTACCTTGTCATCGTCAGCGCGGCTATTTCGGCTGTGCCACGTGATTTTGCGTGGGTGTCAGCGGTCTTGTTGGTGCCGTTGGTTTTGCAATTTGTGATGAAAAGCGATTGGGGGTCAGGTGCTCGACGCATTGCAATTTACACGGCGACTGTTTTCGTGGTGTATCTCTGTGCATGGGATCGCACCGGTTGGGCTAGGCAGTGGGCCATTTATGCTGAAATGTTTTACTACGCGCTGGTTGCTGTCTGTGCCGCGATAGCCATCCGTTTTTCACCCGGGCGACGAAAAGAAGAGTTTGTTGTTACATCTCTGGACTACCTGTTGGTGTTCATTGTGATCTGCAGCATGCTGTTCTCAGATTACCTTCCTGTCGGTGGCTTTAATATTCCCATCTTCATCGTCGCTCTTGTCGTCATGCTCTATGCGATTGAGCTGCTTATCGTTGAGCGAAAAACTCGGACGGATTGGCTGGGTAGAGCAGCAGCTGTTTCTCTGGTGATTATCGCTTGGCGCGGCCTTGATGTGGTTCGATTGAATATCAACTTTTTCCCTTGGCTGGACGGAATTATCGCTCCCTGATCTCAAATCTTGGTGCGGAACAAAAAATGATAGTTTTTTTACTAAACCTATTGACTGTCCGCAAAATACTTGTCAGTATCCTCCTCTTGCATTTGGAGGGATTCCCGAGCGGCCAAAGGGGGCAGACTGTAAATCTGCTGCGTAAGCTTCGGAGGTTCGAATCCTCCTCCCTCCACCATTTGTTCTCCTAGATCATGGCTTTGCGATGGCTTAGGTCGGGCGGGTGTAGTTCAATGGTAGAACTTTAGCCTTCCAAGCTAACTACGTGGGTTCGATTCCCATCACCCGCTCCATTATTCAGCTCGCTGTATGAATGGGAAAGTGCAAATAATTCTCGCCCATATAGCTCAGGTGGTAGAGCGCGTCCTTGGTAAGGACGAGGTCTCCGGTTCAATTCCGGATATGGGCTCCAACTTATATTTTTGGCTGTTCACTTTTCGATGTGGCGTGCCATCTAACGAACGCATAGGGGTTTCTCCTGATGTCCAAGGAAAAATTCGAAAGATCCAAACCGCACGTCAACGTTGGTACTATCGGTCACGTTGACCACGGAAAAACGACGCTGACAGCTGCTTTGACAGTTGTTCAGGGCAAGAAGTACGGCGGCGAGCAGCGCGCGTTCGACCAGATCGATAACGCCCCTGAAGAGAAAGCGCGTGGTATTACTATCGCCACTTCTCACGTTGAGTATGAGTCTGACACACGTCACTACGCACACGTTGACTGCCCAGGCCACGCGGATTATGTGAAGAACATGATCACGGGTGCTGCTCAGATGGACGGCGCTATTTTGGTTTGTTCAGCAGCTGATGGTCCTATGCCTCAGACTCGCGAGCACATCCTGTTGGCGCGTCAGGTTGGCGTACCTTACATCGTTGTCTTCTTGAACAAAGCAGACATGGTTGACGATGAAGAGTTGGTTGAGCTGGTAGAGATGGAAGTACGTGAGCTTCTCGATACGTACGAATTCCCAGGCGACGATACGCCGATCATCAAAGGTTCAGCGCTGAAAGCGTTGGAAGGTGATGAGAGCGAAATCGGTTCACAGGCTATCGCGGCATTGATTGACGCGCTAGACACCTACATTCCGATGCCAGAGCGTCCAATCGACAAGCCTTTCTTGTTGCCGATCGAGGATGTTTTCTCTATCTCAGGTCGTGGCACAGTTGTGACGGGTCGAGTAGAGCGTGGCGTTGTTAAGGTCGGTGAGGAAGTTGAGATTGTTGGTATCAAAGATACTGTCAAGACAACTGTTACCGGTGTTGAGATGTTCCGTAAGTTGTTGGATCAAGGTGAAGCGGGCGACAACGTCGGCGTACTTCTCCGTGGTACTAAGCGTGAAGACGTAGAACGCGGCCAAGTGTTGTGCCACGTCAACAGCATTAAGCCGCACACGAAGTTTGAAGCAGAAGTGTATGTGTTGGGTAAAGATGAAGGTGGTCGTCACACGCCATTTTTCAGCAACTACCGTCCACAGTTTTACTTCCGTACGACAGACGTGACGGGTGCGGTAGCGTTGCCAGAGGGTGTAGAGATGGTTATGCCTGGAGACAACGTGAAAGTGACGGTTGAGTTGATCAACCCGATCGCAATGGAAGAAGGGCTGCGTTTCGCGATTCGCGAAGGTGGTCGTACAGTTGGCGCCGGCGTCGTCGCCAAAATTTTCGAGTAAAAATTACTTGAAAATCGTCGGGGGTCACTTGTGGCTCCCGACTTTGTTTTTGCAAGTTGATAGGCCAGTAGCTCAGTTGGTAGAGCGCCGGTTTCCAAAACCGATTGTCGGGGGTTCGAATCCCTCCTGGCCTGCCATTTTTTTTCGGGCGATTTTAGTCTGAATCAATGAAACCTTCCCGCACTGTCGAAAGCGAGGCTCACCGGTCTTGCGTAAAGTTGATAATGCGTCGTATACTTAGACAGATAACATTTTGAGGCGTGGCTAAACATGGTGGCCAAAGTTGACGATGGCGCTGCCCGCAATGACAAGCTTAAGTTGCTTGCTGCGTGCGCTGTAGTTGCTCTATCTGTGGCTGGCTTCTATGCCGCGGCTGAATTTCCTACCTTATATCGAGTCCTAGGGCTTTTGGTTGGGCTGGGTGTAGCGGTTTTTATAGCTTACAGCACAGGTCCAGGGCGTTCATTATTGGGTTTTGTAGAAGACTCTCGCACCGAGGTTCGCAAAGTTGTTTGGCCTACTCGCCAAGAGACGATGCAAACAACACTGATCGTGATGGTCATCGTTGTGATTATCGGTCTGTTCTTGTGGTTACTTGATTGGGGTCTTGGTGTTGCGTTCCGCGCGCTGACCGGTACTGGAGGTTAAGCGCATGGATTGGTATGTAGTACAAGCGTTCTCAGGTTTTGAGATGTCTGTTAAGCGCTCTCTTGTTGAGAGGATCGAGCGCGCAGAGATGTCGGCTTTTTTTGGTGAGATATTGGTTCCCACCGAGGAAGTCGTTGAGATTCGTGGTGGTCAAAAACGTCGCTCAGAGCGTAAGTTTTTTCCTGGCTATGTGCTGGTTCAGATGGAGATGACTGACGAGTCTTGGCACTTGGTTAAAGAAGTGCCTCGTGTGCTTGGTTTTATAGGCGGCACGGCAGATCGGCCGGCGCCTATCAGCGATAAAGAAGCCGCGTCTATTCTCAACCGCGTGCTCGAGAGTGAAGAGAAGCCGAAGCCTAAGGTCTTGTTTGACGTTGGTGAAGTGGTGCGTGTTGTCGATGGGCCGTTTAACGACTTTAACGGTGTAGTCGAAGAAGTGAATTTTGAAAAGAATCGCTTGTTAGTGGCGGTGCAAATATTTGGGCGTTCTACTCCAGTTGAGCTGGAGTTCTCTCAGGTAGAAAAAGCTTAATAGTAAATTTTGGCTGGGCGCTTCGGTGCTCGGCCTTGTTGGCGTTGTGCTGACACTGAAGTTTTTCAACTTCCGTTTTTATACAACTCGTTGGGGAGCCTAGCAGGCGTTTGCACCCACGGAGAAAATAATGGCTAAAAAAGTTACAGGTTATATCAAGCTGCAGGTTCCTGCAGGTCAGGCTAATCCTAGTCCACCAGTTGGTCCTGCATTGGGTCAGCACGGTGTGAATATCATGGAGTTCTGTAAGGCGTTTAATGCGGCAACGCAGAGCACCGAGCAGGGCATGCCTTTGCCTGTTGTTATCACTGTCTACAGTGATCGCAGCTTTACTTTCGTTACCAAGACGCCTCCAGCTTCTATCCTGATCAAGAAAGCCTTAGGTCTTAAGTCAGGCTCTGCGCGTCCTAATACGGACAAAGTTGGCAAGATTACTCGCGAGCAACTAGAAGAAATCGCGAAAACCAAAGAGCCGGATTTAACCGCTGCTGATTTGGATGCGGCTGTTCGCACTATTGCTGGCTCTGCCCGCAGTATGGGTATCGATTCGGAGGGTGTGTGAAATGGCTAAGTTAACTAAACGCGCTAAGGCTATTCGCGAAAAAGTAGAAGCAACAAAAGTTTACGAAATTGACTCGGCTTTGTCGCTGTTGCGTGAATGTGCAACAGCTAAATTTGACGAATCAGTCGATGTAGCCGTCAATCTAGGTGTTGATCCGCGTAAATCAGACCAGGTTGTTCGCAGCTCCACTGTGCTGCCAAACGGTACTGGTAAGACTGTTCGTGTGGCCGTTTTTGCTCAGGGCGAAAATGCCGAGAAAGCCAAAGCTGCAGGTGCTGATGTTGTTGGATTTGATGATCTAGCTGAATCTATCCAAGGCGGAAACTTAGACTTCGACGTAGTTATCGCTGCTCCTGATGCTATGCGCGTTGTTGGTAAGCTCGGTACCATTCTTGGTCCACGTGGTTTGATGCCTAACCCTAAAGTCGGAACAGTAACACCTGACGTAGAGGGTGCTGTGAAGAATGCCAAGGCTGGTCAGGTGCGCTACCGCACAGACAAAGCCGGCATCATCCATTGTTCGATCGGCAAGGTAAGCTTTGAGAATAGTGCGTTGAGTGAGAACCTGGTTGCCCTGTTGGCTGACTTGATCCGTATCAAGCCTACCTCTGCAAAAGGTGTCTACCTGCGTAAAGTAGCTGTCTCCACGACAATGGGTGCGGGCGTTACTATCGATCATCAGGCATTTGGCCTGTAAAAAATTGGAAGCTATCTCATCTAGTTGAGATGGCTTTTAAACTTTGAAGTGACCCGGTCTCGACCGGGTCGTCAAAGACCGCAGGTGCAAGGTTTTACTTTGCTTAATTGCCTGCGCAGATGGCCCTGAGCTTTTGCTCAAAGGTCTGGCCGGTTTGCTGATGCGTTATAGCCTCAGCGGACCATTCCGCAATCTCCCCGCAAGGGGCAAACGAGGTGCTCTATGGCTCTGACACGTGCAGAGAAAGAGGCAGTTGTAGCAGAGGTGGCTGAAGTAGCCAAGTCTTCGTTATCAGCTGTTGCTTCCGAGTATCGTGGGTTGACTGTAGAACAAATGACACAACTTCGCCAGAAGGCGAGAGAAACAGGTGTCTATGTTCGAGTCGTTAAAAACTCACTTGCTCGACTAGCAGTCGGCGGTACTGAGTTTGAGTGTATGCAGGAATCCTTTAAGGGTCCTGTGATGTTGGCGTTCTCCGAAGAGAGTCCCGGTGCTGCTGCAAGGCTGATCCGTGATTTTGCTAAGGGCAACGATAATCTGAAGCCACTGTTGGCTGCTATCGGCGGTAAAGCTGTCGATGCATCACAGTTGGATGCAGTTGCCAACTTACCTACTTACGATGAAGCGATTTCGCAGCTTATGTCTGTGATGAAAGCGCCTGTCGGCAAGTTGGCAAGTACGCTCAACGAAGTTCCAAGCAAATTGGTTCGTACAGTGGATGCTGTTCGTACTCAAAAAGACGCTGCTTAATTAAACGCATTAGGCTGCCTTGTTTGATGACAAGAGCAGTTAAACAATATTTTTAGGAGGCACTTAACGTGGCCGTATCAAAAGACGAAATTTTAGAAGCAATCTCCAACATGACTGTGATGGAAGTTGTTGAGCTTATCTCTGACATGGAAGAGAAGTTCGGTGTAACAGCTGCTGCTGCTACTGTTGCTGTTGCTGCTGGCGGTGACGCTGGTGGCGCTGCTGCTGAAGAGCAGACAGAGTTCAACGTTATCCTTGCTAGCATCGGCGCTAACAAAGTAAGCGTAATCAAAGCTGTTCGTGCAATCACTGGTCTTGGCTTGAAAGAAGCGAAAGACATGGTTGAAAGCGCACCAGCACCTGTCAAAGAAGGTGTTGAGAAAGCAGAAGCTGAAGATCTTAAGAAGCAGCTTGAAGAAGCTGGAGCATCAGTCGAGCTGAAGTAATTTTTTACTTCAGCAAACAACTGTTTGCTTGACTGGTTGGCGGCTTTTGGGTCGCCAACCAGTTGTCGTTTGAAAAAAAATAATTTGCCCGGCGGCTCACCCTAGTTCAGACGAGGTAGACCAATGTCTTACTCATTCACCGAGAAAAAACGCATACGTAAGTATTTCGGTAAGCGTGATCAAATTCTCGAAGTCCCCTATCTACTGCAGACGCAGATCGAGTCTTATCGTTCATTCCTGCAGGCCGACAGAGGGGCAGACGACCGAGAGGACGTAGGCCTGCACGGTGCCTTTAACTCAGTGCTTCCCATTGTTAGCTACTCCGGCAACGTAGAGCTGCAGTACGTTCGCTATCGGCTGGGAAAGTCCGTTTTTAACGAGACTGAATGCCGAATTCGCGGTTTGACCTTTGCAGCCCCACTTCGCGTGTTGGTGCGCTTGGTCATATACGACAAGAATGCGCCTAGCGGCAGCAAGATTGTCAAAGATATTAAAGAGCAAGAAGTGTACATGGGCGAGTTACCGCTCATGACCGGTAATGGAACGTTCATCATTAACGGCACTGAGCGCGTCATCGTTTCTCAGTTGCATCGCTCACCTGGTGTGTTCTTTGATCACGACCGAGGCAAGACGCATAGTTCTGGCAAGTTGTTGTTCAGTGCTCGTGTAATTCCTTATCGCGGTTCTTGGTTGGACTTTGAGTTCGATCCAAAAGACGCACTTTATACCCGTATCGACCGTCGTCGTAAGTTGCCTTCAACGGTGCTCTTGCGTGCGCTTGGCTTCGATACCAAAGAAATTCTGGATATCTTCTTCGAGAAGAACCAAATAAAAATCAGCAAAGACAAGTTCATGCTGACGTTGGTGCCTGAGCGCTTGCGCGGTGAGACAGCTGGTTTTGACATCACTGTTAAAAAAGAAGTGCTAGTGGAGGCGGGGCGTCGTATTACAGCTCGCCACATCCGTAAGCTTGATGATGCCGGTGTGAAAAGCATCGAAGTGCCTTCAGAGTACGTGGTGGGCAAAGTTGTAGCAGAAGATCTTGTCAGCGCTGAAACAGGCGAAATCATTGTTCCGGCCAACGGTGAGTTAACCGAAGAGTTGGTGCAAGAGATCGTTGATGGTGGTATCAAAGAGCTCAACTTGATCTACACCAACGATCTTGATCGTGGTGCGTACATGAGTGACACGCTGCGCGTTGATACCACAACGACTGAGTTAGAAGCTCAGGTTGAAATCTATCGCATGATGCGTCCTGGTGAACCGCCAACCAAAGACGCTGCTCAGAACTTGTTCAAGAACCTGTTCTTCGAGCCAGATCGCTACGATCTGTCAGGCGTTGGTCGCATGAAGTTCAATCGTCGTGTGGGCCGCACTGAAGAAGAAGGTGAAGGTGTTCTTTCTAAGGACGACATCTTAGAGGTAATCAAAGAGCTCATCAGTATCCGCAACGGCGATGGTGTTGTTGATGATATCGATCACTTGGGTAACCGTCGTATTCGCTGCGTAGGTGAAATGGCTGAAAACGTCTTCCGCGTAGGTCTGGTGCGTGTTGAGCGTGCTGTGCGTGAGCGCCTGTCGATGGTGGAGAGCGAAGGCTTGATGCCGCAAGACATCATCAATGCCAAGCCTGTATCTGCTGCTATCAAAGAGTTTTTTGGTTCAAGCCAGCTGTCTCAGTTCATGGATCAAAACAACCCGCTTTCAGAAGTGACGCACAAGCGTCGTGTTTCTGCATTAGGCCCAGGTGGTTTGACCCGTGAGCGTGCAGGATTTGAGGTTCGTGACGTTCACTCGACGCACTACGGTCGAGTATGTCCTATCGAAACTCCTGAGGGTCCAAACATTGGTTTGATCAACTCTTTGGCCGTTTATGCTCGTACTAACCGTTTTGGTTTTCTAGAAACTCCTTATCGCAAAGTTGAAAATGGCGCTGTAACGGATCACGTTGAGTACCTGTCGGCTATCGAAGAGGGCGGTTTTGTTATTGCTCAGGCGAACGCTGAGCTTGACGATGAAGGGCGCCTAATCGATGAGTTGGTTGCTGTTCGTCACAAGAACGAAACGACTATTTCTACCGCCGAGCGTGTCCAGTACATGGATGTCTCTCCGATGCAGATCGTATCGGTAGCAGCATCGATGATTCCGTTCCTAGAGCACGATGATGCTAACCGGGCTTTGATGGGGTCAAACATGCAGCGTCAGGCCGTGCCAACTCTACGTGCTGAAAAGCCGTTGGTTGGAACAGGCATGGAGCGTATTGTCGCGGTTGATTCTGGTGCCACTGTTAGTGCAAAGCGTGGTGGTATTGTAGATTCCGTCGACGCGGCTCGCATCGTTGTTCGTTGTAATGACGAAGAAGCTGGTGAAGACGGCGTGGGAGTTGATATCTACAACTTGGTGAAATACACGCGTTCAAACCAGAACACGTGCATTAATCAGCGTCCTTTGGTGAAGCCGGGTGACATGATAAACCGCGGCGATGTTTTGGCTGATGGACCAAGTACCGATATCGGTGAATTGGCTCTGGGTCAAAACATGTTGATCGCGTTCATGCCATGGAACGGTTACAACTACGAGGATTCGATCCTCATCTCCGAGCGTGTGGTTAAAGAAGATCGCTTCACTACCATCCATATCGAAGAAATGACATGTGTGGCTCGTGATACGAAGCTTGGGCCAGAAGAGATCACCGCTGATATTCCAAATGTTAGCGAAAACCTGCTGTCCAAATTGGACGAGTCAGGGGTTGTATTTGTTGGTGCTGAAGTTAAGCCTGGAGATATTCTGGTGGGTAAGGTTACGCCTAAGGGTGAAACCCAGCTGACGCCAGAAGAGAAGCTATTGCGTGCGATCTTCGGTGAAAAAGCGTCTGACGTGAAAGACACCAGCTTGCGCGTGCCACCAGGAATGGACGGTACGGTCATTGATGTTCGCGTATTTACTCGCGACGGTGTTGAAAAGGATGCGCGCGCGCGTTCTATCGAAGACTCTGATATTCGCCAAGCCAAGAAAGATTTGGATGACGAGTTGCGTATCGTAGAAGAAGATATGTTCAGTCGCTTGCGTCGTCAGGTTATCGGCCAGTCCGCCAATCGAGGGCCTGGTGCGCTCGCCAAAGGCACTGTTATCGATGAGGCCTACTTAGATGGTCTGGATAACGATCAGTGGTTTGACATCAGTCTTCAAGACGAAGAAGTCAACTTGGTGCTTGAGCGTCTTTCCGAGCGATTAGGTCAAATTCGTAAAGAGTTTGAACAGCGTTTTCAAGAGCAGCGCGACAAGCTTTCACAAGGTGATGATCTGGCGCCGGGCGTGCTCAAAATGGTCAAGGTTTATTTGGCCGTTAAGCGTCGTTTGCAGCCAGGTGACAAGATGGCTGGTCGTCACGGTAACAAGGGTGTTATCTCGATGATTGTTCCTGTCGAAGATATGCCTTACACCGAGGATGGTGAGCCGGTTGATATCTGTTTGAACCCTCTGGGTGTACCTTCTCGAATGAACATCGGTCAGGTACTCGAAGTTCACTTGGGTTGGGCGGCGAAAGGCTTAGGTAAGAAGATCGGTAAGATGGTCGAAGCGCAAGCAGCTGTTGGTGAGTTGCGTGAGTTTATGACCAAGGTCTACGCGGCTGACGAAGACAAGCGCAAAGAAGACATAGCGTCTTTCAGTGATGCTGAAATCATGGAGATGGCTCGCAACCTGACATCCGGTGTGCCAATGGCAACGCCCGTGTTTGATGGTGCAGCTGAATCTGAGATCAAGCGCATGTTGGCACTCGCAGGTCTGCCTGAGTCTGGTCAGACTGAGCTGCTAGATGGTCGTACCGGTACGCCGTTTGATCGTCCAGTGACAGTCGGTTATATGCACATGCTCAAGCTCAACCACTTGGTGGATGACAAGATGCACGCGCGTTCAACTGGTCCGTACAGCTTGGTGACACAGCAGCCACTAGGCGGTAAAGCGCAGTTTGGTGGTCAGCGTTTCGGGGAGATGGAAGTCTGGGCACTCGAGGCATACGGTGCAGCCTATACGCTGCAAGAGATGCTCACGGTCAAGTCGGATGACGTCAACGGTCGTAACAAGATGTACAAGAACATCGTCGACAGCGATCACAGAATGGATGCAGGTATGCCTGAGTCCTTCAACGTATTGCTGAAAGAGATTCGTTCGCTGGGCATCAACATCGAATTGGAACAGGAATGATGACAAGAGTTGATCGCAACATCTTGTCAATCACTAAGGTATCTGTGGAGAAGTCATGAAAGAGTTACTGACGCTTTACAAAATGCAGAATGAGTCGGAAGATTTCGACCACATCCGCATCAGTCTCGCCTCGCCTGAGCTTATCCGCTCTTGGTCGTTTGGTGAGGTAAAGAAGCCCGAAACTATCAACTACCGTACGTTCAAGCCTGAGCGTGACGGCTTGTTCTGCGCCAAGATTTTTGGCCCTACCAAAGATTACGAATGTCTTTGTGGCAAGTACAAGCGCTTAAAGCACCGTGGTGTTGTTTGTGAGAAGTGTGGTGTTGAAGTCACGCTGACTAAAGTACGTCGTGAGCGTATGGGTCACATTGACCTCGCCAGCAAAGTGGCGCACATCTGGTACCTGAAGTCATTGCCTTCTCGTATCGGCTTGCTGATGGATATGACGCTTCGCGAAATCGAGCGTATTTTGTACTTCGAAGCTTTTGTCGTTGTCGATCCGGGTATGACTACTCTGGAAACAGGGCAGTTGATGAATGATGAGCAGTACCTGGAAGCTGTGCAAGAACACGGAGACGAGTTCGATGCGCGCATGGGTGCTGAAGCGATTCATGACATGCTCAAGGCGATTGATCTTAAGACTGAAGCTGAGAAGCTTCGTCAAGAGATCGAAGAAACCAAGTCTGTCACTAAGCTCAAGCGTTTAACTAAACGCTCCAAGCTGGTTGAGTCTTTCCTCGAGTCGGGCAACCGCCCCGAGTGGATGATCATGACGGTACTGCCTGTGTTGCCACCGGATTTACGTCCTTTGGTGCCGCTGGATGGTGGTCGTTTTGCAACCTCTGACTTGAACGATTTATATCGTCGGGTTATCAACCGTAACAACCGTCTGCGCCGTTTGTTGGAGCTGTCCGCTCCTGACATCATTGTGCGTAACGAAAAGCGTATGCTGCAGGAGTCTGTGGATGCGCTGCTCGATAACGGTCGTCGTGGTCGCGCTATCACTGGAAGCAACAAGCGTCCGCTGAAGTCACTCGCTGACATGATCAAAGGTAAGCAAGGGCGCTTCCGTCAAAACCTCCTCGGTAAGCGTGTTGATTACTCTGGTCGTTCGGTCATTGTGTGTGGGCCTACTTTGCGCTTGCACCAGTGTGGTCTGCCAAAGAAGATGGCGCTTGAGCTTTTTAAGCCGTTTATCTTCTCTAAGCTGCAGATGCGCGGTTTGGCCGCAACCATCAAAGCTTCCAAGAAATTGGTAGAGCGTGAAGGTCCGGAAGTGTGGGATATCCTTGAAGAGGTTATCCGTGAGCATCCAGTTATGCTCAACCGTGCACCGACTCTTCACCGTCTAGGCATCCAGGCTTTCGAGCCTGTGCTGATCGAAGGTAAAGCGATTCAGTTGCACCCGCTTGTTTGTGCGGCATTTAACGCTGACTTTGACGGTGACCAGATGGCTGTTCACGTGCCGTTGTCCATCGAAGCGCAGCTTGAAGCGCGCGCACTGATGATGGCGACGAACAACGTGCTTTCACCTGCGAACGGTGAGCCGATCATCGTGCCGTCTCAAGATATTGTTTTGGGTTTGTACAACATGACCCGTATGCGGGTTGGTGCTAGAGGCGAAGGGGCGAAGTTTGCCAACGTCTCTGAGTGTCGTCGCGCCTATGACAACCGAACTATTGATTTGCAAGCGCGGGTTACCGTGCGTGTTCGTGATGTAGATGTTGATGAGGAAACAGGTACTCGTACGCCTAAGATCTCTCGCGTTGAGACAACGGTTGGTCGTGCGCTGTTATCTGAGTTGTTGCCTGAGATGATGCCTTACAGTCTGGTCGATTGTGACCTGACTAAAAAGAACATTTCTCGGTTGATCAACTCCTGCTACCGCGACTGTGGTCTGAAAGACACGGTCGTCTTTGCTGACCAAATGATGTATCTGGGTTTCCGTCAAGCAACTACTGCTGGTATGTCTATCGGTATCGAAGACATGGTTGTGCCGGCTGACAAGGTCAACATCATCGGTTCTGCAGAAGCGGAAGTGAAAGAGATCGAATCCCAGTTCTCCCAAGGTTTGGTAACTGAAGGTGAGCGCTACAACAAGGTTGTTGATATCTGGTCGCACGCGAATGACAAAGTCGCGCAGTCCATGATGAAAGAGTTGGGCTCTGAAATGGTCACTGATAGTTCAGGTGAGCAAGTTGAGCAGGCATCTTTCAACGCTGTCTTTATGATGGCTGACTCTGGCGCACGGGGTAGTGCGGCTCAGATTCGTCAGTTGTCTGGTATGCGTGGTTTGATGGCAAAACCAGATGGTTCGATCATCGAGACGCCTATCACAGCTAACTTCCGTGAAGGTCTGAACGTTATTCAGTACTTCGTATCGACGCACGGTGCTCGGAAGGGTCTGGCTGATACCGCTCTGAAGACGGCTAACTCCGGTTACTTGACGCGTCGTTTGGTTGATGTGGCACAGGATGTTGTCGTTAACGAAGTTGATTGTGGTACGACAGACGGCTTGGTCATGATTCCGATCATCGAAGGTGGTGATGTTGTAGAGGCTCTGCGTGCTCGAGTGCTTGGCCGAGTTGCGGCTAAAGACGTCTTGCGACCTGGCACAGACGATGTGTTGTTGCCGGCCGGTACTTTGATGGACGAAAAACTCGTTGATCTTATCGAAGCTGTTGGTGTCGATGAAATCACTGTGCGTTCGCCAATCGCTTGTAAAACGCGCTTCGGTGTTTGTGCAACTTGTTACGGTCGTGATTTGGCCCGTGGTGACATGATCAACGGTGGTGAGGCCATCGGAGTTATGGCTGCGCAGTCAATCGGTGAGCCTGGTACTCAGTTGACAATGCGTACTTTCCACATTGGTGGCGCGGCGAGTCGATCTGCCGCAGCTAGTAGTGTTGATATCAAGACCAGCGGTTCGGTTCGCTTGAACAACATCAAGACCGTGATCAACAAGCAGGGTAACCAAGTGGCAGTTAGTCGCTCGGGTGAGATCGGTGTTGTTGAAGATAGCGGTCGTGTTCGTGAGCGCTATCGTGTGCCTTACGGTGCGATTATCTCTGTTAATGACGGTGACGCTGTTACTGGTGGTCAAACGGTTGCGCAGTGGGATCCCCACACGCATCCGATCATCACAGAGGTTGCTGGTCGATTGAACTTCTTCGATTTTGTCGAAGGTGTGACAGTTGATCGTGAAACGGACGAGATGACAGGTTTGTCCTCGGTAGTTATACGAGACCCGAATCAGCGTACTGCAGCCGGTAAAGATCTGCGCCCACTGGTTCGTCTGGTTGACGAAGAGGGCAAAGAAATGAACTGGGCCGGTACAGACATTCCAGCACAGTACTACTTGCCAGCCGGCGCTATCGTCAACTTGGAAGATGGTGCTGAAGTGGGTATCGGTGATGTTGTGGCTCGTTTGCCACAGGAGTCTTCTAAGACTCGTGACATCACCGGTGGTCTGCCGCGTGTTGCTGATTTGTTCGAGGCCCGTAAGCCCAAAGAGCCAGCGATACTTGCTGAGGTTTCAGGCACGGTCAGTTTCGGTAAGGAAACTAAAGGCAAGCAGCGTTTAGTTATCACCGAAGAGAACGGCGAGCGTTACGAGGAATTGATTCCCAAGTGGCGTAAGGTCAATGTGTTCGAAGGTGAGCATGTGGTCCGTGGTGAGGTTGTTGTAGATGGTGAGCCCAACCCACACGACATTTTGCGTTTGTTGGGTGTCAGCGAGCTGGCGGCCTACCTGGTTAAGGAAATCCAAGATGTATATCGCCTTCAAGGCGTTGGTATCAACGATAAGCACATCGAAGTTATTATTCGTCAGATGCTGCGTAAGGTGGATGTAGTTGATGCGGGTGATTCAACACTATTGCCAGGTGAGCAGATAGACATTTCTCGTTTGCGCGATTTGAACGACAAGCTGGAAAGTGAGAAGAAGATACCGGTTCGTTATGAGCATACGCTTTTGGGTATTACCAAGGCTTCACTTGTAACTGACTCCTTCATCTCTGCAGCTTCGTTCCAAGAGACAACGCGTGTTCTTACTGATGCATCTGTACGTGGTGCGAAGGATGAGCTGCGCGGTTTGAAGGAAAACGTCATCGTGGGTCGATTGATTCCGGCTGGTACCGGTCAAGCGTTCCATGCGCGTCGCAAGAAAGCGCGCAGTGCGATGGAAGTCAGCCTTGATGGGCTGTCAGAAATGCTCAATGAAGTCGAAAGCCAAGCAGAGCCTGAGATAGATCTGTCTGGGCTTGAAGGCGGAAATCCGGCACCTGAAGCCCCTAGCGAAAGCTAGTAGCTAATTTGCTTGACTTGAAGGGGATTTTATACTTAAAATCCCCGTTTTGAGCTTGCCGCTTGTTGCGGCTATGCGCGGCTGTGTACACTACGTACAACTCGAGCCGCAAAGCGATCTAATTTGACCCGGTCACTGTTGAGTGGCTGGGTCGGTATTTATTTAACGGACCAATTTATGGCTACGATCAATCAGCTGGTGCGCAAGCCGCGCAAGAGCAAAGCGGAGAAGAGCAACGTGCCGGCCCTTGAGGCTTGCCCGCAGCGCCGTGGTGTTTGCACACGTGTATACACAACTACCCCTAAAAAACCGAACTCTGCAATGCGTAAAGTGGCGCGTGTTCGTTTGACTAACGGTTACGAAGTTACTTCGTATATCGGAGGTGAGGGTCACAACCTGCAAGAGCACTCGGTCGTTCTGATTCGTGGTGGTCGAGTAAAAGATTTGCCTGGTGTTCGCTATCACACGGTTCGTGGTGCGCTTGATACACAAGGTGTGGGTGAGCGTAAGCAAGGTCGCTCGAAGTACGGCACCAAGCGTCCGAAGTCTTAAAGGTTTATAGCTCATGTCACGTAGAAGAGAAAGTCAATCGCGTTCAATCCTTCCAGATCCTAAGTTCCATGATCTGAAAGTGGCCAAGTTCATTAACATGATCATGGTCAGCGGTAAAAAATCAGTAGCTGAAGGCATCATGTACGGTGCTCTTGATATTCTTGCTGAAAAAGGCAAGGGTGATGCGCTTGAGTTGATGAGCACTGCTCTCGACAATGTTGCGCCAGCGGTAGAGGTTAAATCTCGCCGTGTGGGTGGTGCTACTTACCAAGTGCCCGTTGAAGTTCGTCCTGTTCGTCGCACTGGCTTGGCTATGCGCTGGTTGATCGACGCGGCGCGTAAGCGCGGTGAAAAATCAATGGTACAGCGTTTGGCTGGTGAGTTAGTTGACGCGACAGAAAATCGCGGTTCAGCTGCTAAGAAGCGCGAAGATACGCACCGTATGGCAGAGGCAAACAAAGCCTTCGCTCACTACCGCTGGTAGTTTGGTGAAAAGGACCTGATGCTGTGGCTCGTATTACGCCCATCGAGCGTTATCGAAATATTGGCATCATGGCCCATATTGACGCCGGTAAAACAACAACAACAGAGCGGGTGTTGTTCTATACCGGCGTATCTCACAAAATAGGTGAGGTGCATGACGGCGCTGCTGTCATGGATTGGATGGAGCAGGAGCAAGAGCGCGGAATCACGATAACGTCCGCTGCCACTACCTGTTTCTGGAAGGGGATGGAATCTACCTATCCCGAGCACCGAATCAATATACTCGACACGCCTGGGCACGTTGACTTCACGATTGAGGTTGAGCGTTCGTTGCGCGTGTTAGACGGTGCCTGTGCGGTTTTTTGTGCTGTTGGCGGGGTTCAGCCGCAGAGTGAGACGGTTTGGCGTCAAGCCAATAAATACAACGTACCGCGTATAGCTTTTGTCAACAAGATGGATCGTACTGGTGCCGATTTTTTTCGGGTGCTAGAGCAGGTGCGAGATCGTCTCAAGGCAAACCCGGTTGCGATTGCTTTTCCAATTGGGGCTGAAGAGGGCTTCGAGGGTGTTGTAGATCTTTTTCGCATGCAGGCGATCTACTGGTCTGAAGAGAATATGGGAACTCAATTTGAGTTTCGCGATATTCCTGCTGACTTGCAGCAGAAGGCCAGTGAGTTGCGCGAGACAATGATCGAGGCCGCTGCTGAAGCGAATGAGGATCTTATGGATGCTTATTTGGAAGGCGAGCAGTTGTCCGTTGTTCAAATAAAGGCAGGGTTGCGTGCTCGCACTATTGCCAATGAAGTGGTGCCGATGTTGTGCGGCTCTGCGTTCAAAAATAAAGGTGTTCAGCTTATGTTGGATGCCGTTCTGGACTTTATGCCTTCACCTGTCGATATTCCGTCGGTAGAGGGGTTGCTGGACGATGGTGAGTCCAGTGATAAGCGCGAAGCTAGTGATGAGGCTCCGTTTGCTGCGCTGGCTTTTAAAATCATGACCGATCCTTTTGTCGGTACATTGACGTTCTTCCGTGTTTACTCCGGTGTCGTTAAGTCTGGTGAGGCGGTATACAACCCTATAAAGGGTAAGCGCGAGAGAATAGGTCGTCTGTTGCAGATGCACTCGAATAATCGCGAAGAGATACAAGAAGTAAGAGCTGGAGATATCGCTGCTGCGGTTGGGATGAAAGACGTCACAACCGGCGAAACACTTTGCGCGATGGATAAGCATATTATGCTTGAGCGTATGGAGTTTCCAGAGCCTGTTATTTCTGTGGCTGTTGAGCCTAAGTCTCAAGCTGATCAGGAAAAAATGTCGGTTGCACTTGCACGTTTAGCGCAAGAGGACCCTTCTTTTCGGGTTCACACGGACGAGGAGTCTGGACAAGTCATTATCTCCGGTATGGGCGAGTTGCACCTTGAGATACTTGTCGATCGCATGCAGCGTGAGTTCAAAGTTGATGCTGGTGTCGGTAAGCCTCAAGTCTCGTATCGAGAATCGATAGCGGAGACCATCGAGGCTGAAGGAAAGTTTGTTCGCCAAACAGGTGGAAAAGGCCAGTACGGCCACGTTTGGTTGCGCTTAGAGCCAGTGGCACAAGGTGCGGGATATGAGTTTGAAAACGCGATTGTCGGTGGCTCAGTGCCAAAAGAATATATTGCGTCTGTAGATAAGGGTGTGCAGGAGCAGATGCAAAGCGGTGTCTTGCTCGGATATCCAGTGGTAGATGTGAAAGTCACTTTGTTTGATGGCTCGTATCACGAGGTTGATTCAAACGAAATGGCGTTTAAAATTGCCGCGGCAATGGGTTTTAGAGAAGGCGCATTGAAAGGCCGTTCAATTTTATTAGAGCCGTTAATGAGCGTTGAGGTGGAAACGCCTGAAGATTACATGGGTGATGTCATCGGTGACTTGAATAGGCGCCGAGGCGTTGTGCATGGCATGGAAGACACGGCTGGCGGAAAGGCTGTAAAGGCAGAAGTGCCTTTGGCTGAGATGTTTGGTTACGCCACCGATTTGCGTTCAGCAACGCAAGGGCGTGCGGTGTATTCTATGGAGTTCAGTCAGTATGCTGAAGCTCCTAAATCTGTATTGGAGGCCATGCGCAGCCGGTACTATTAGCAGTATTAATTTTAGGGCTGTACTAGTTGGTGCAGCTTTTACTTGATTTACAACCTTGAGGACAGCAACAAGTGTCAAAGGAAAAATTCGAAAGATCCAAACCGCACGTCAACGTTGGTACTATCGGTCACGTTGACCACGGAAAAACGACGCTGACAGCTGCTTTGACAGTTGTTCAGGGCAAGAAGTACGGCGGCGAGCAGCGCGCGTTCGACCAGATCGATAACGCCCCTGAAGAGAAAGCGCGTGGTATTACTATCGCCACTTCTCACGTTGAGTATGAGTCTGACACACGTCACTACGCACACGTTGACTGCCCAGGCCACGCGGATTATGTGAAGAACATGATCACGGGTGCTGCTCAGATGGACGGCGCTATTTTGGTTTGTTCAGCAGCTGATGGTCCTATGCCTCAGACTCGCGAGCACATCCTGTTGGCGCGTCAGGTTGGCGTACCTTACATCGTTGTCTTCTTGAACAAAGCAGACATGGTTGACGATGAAGAGTTGGTTGAGCTGGTAGAGATGGAAGTACGTGAGCTTCTCGATACGTACGAATTCCCAGGCGACGATACGCCGATCATCAAAGGTTCAGCGCTGAAAGCGTTGGAAGGTGATGAGAGCGAAATCGGTTCACAGGCTATCGCGGCATTGATTGACGCGCTAGACACCTACATTCCGATGCCAGAGCGTCCAATCGACAAGCCTTTCTTGTTGCCGATCGAGGATGTTTTCTCTATCTCAGGTCGTGGCACAGTTGTGACGGGTCGAGTAGAGCGTGGCGTTGTTAAGGTCGGTGAGGAAGTTGAGATTGTTGGTATCAAAGATACTGTCAAGACAACTGTTACCGGTGTTGAGATGTTCCGTAAGTTGTTGGATCAAGGTGAAGCGGGCGACAACGTCGGCGTACTTCTCCGTGGTACTAAGCGTGAAGACGTAGAACGCGGCCAAGTGTTGTGCCACGTCAACAGCATTAAGCCGCACACGAAGTTTGAAGCAGAAGTGTATGTGTTGGGTAAAGATGAAGGTGGTCGTCACACGCCATTTTTCAGCAACTACCGTCCACAGTTTTACTTCCGTACGACAGACGTGACGGGTGCGGTAGCGTTGCCAGAGGGTGTAGAGATGGTTATGCCTGGAGACAACGTGAAAGTGACGGTTGAGTTGATCAACCCGATCGCAATGGAAGAAGGGCTGCGTTTCGCGATTCGCGAAGGTGGTCGTACAGTTGGCGCCGGCGTCGTCGCCAAAATTTTCGAGTAAACAATAATGTCAGCAAATCAAAATCAAGTTATTCGAATCCGCTTGAAAGCTTTTGATCACAAATTGATCGATAAGTCTGCAGCGGAAATTCTAGAGACAGCAAAGCGCACGGGTGCGCGGGTTCTGGGTCCAATCCCATTGCCTACTCGCAAAGAGCGTTTTACTGTTTTGACTTCACCGCACGTCAACAAAGATGCGCGTGATCAATACGAAATCCGTACGCACAAGCGTTTGATGGATATCGTTGATCCTACTGATAAAACAGTAGACGCGTTGATGAAGCTCGATCTTGCTGCTGGTGTTGACGTTCAAATTCGTCTGACCTGAGTTTGATAGTATCGGCGATTTTCGCTGTTTGAACTAGTCGCCTAAAAAATATTGCTCTGCCCCTAGCGGAGCAATAACTAAGCTGCTACAATGCGCAGCTTGGTTGGCTCTGCATATAGACGTGTCTTAACACGCAAACCCAATGCAGCGCTGGCTTAACGCTAGTTCCTAACAGTGCAAATCAATCGAAATTTGCACGGTGTAATGAGGCAAAAAATGAGTATCGGAATTGTCGGTCGTAAGGCCGGGATGACGCGTGTCTTCACTGAAGATGGCGTCTCGCAACCTGTTACTGTAATACAGGTTGATCCAAACCGCGTAACGTTAGTTCGCACGCAAGATGCGGATGGTTACGAGGGTTATCAAGTCACTTGTGGTGAGGTCAAAGCATCTCGCCTATCTAAAGCCGAAGCAGGGCATTTCGCAAAAACTGGCGCTGGCGCCGGTCGCGGATTGTGGGAGTTTCGCCTTGGCGCTGAAGACTTCGAAAAGTATGGAGTTGCCGCAGGCGCTGAGCTGGGTGTTTCGCTGTTTGAAGCAGGCCAGAAAATCGACGTAACCGGCACCTCAAAAGGTAAAGGTTTTCAAGGTGGTGTTAAGCGCCATAACTTCAGTATGCAGGACGCTACGCACGGCAACTCGCTGTCGCATCGTGCGCCTGGTTCTATCGGTCAAAACCAAACCCCTGGACGTGTTTTCAAGGGCAAGAAGATGGCTGGTCATATGGGTGATGCACGCACAACTGTGCAAAACCTAGAAGTTGTTCGTGTCGATGCTGACCGCAATCTTCTGCTAGTACGCGGCGCCGTTCCTGGTGCTAAGAGTGGCGACGTTTTTGTGTCGCCTTCCGTCAAGGCTAAGTCATAAAGGGGTGTGTAGTGGAGCTTAAACTGCACAACGATGCCGGCACAATTGAAGCAGCTGAATCTGTTTTTGGTCGGGATTATAATGAAGCATTGGTACATCAAGCGGTCGTTGCCTATATGGCTGGTGGTCGTGCGGGTACTAAAGCACAAAAAACACGTTCTGATGTCAGTGGTGGTGGTATTAAACCATGGCGTCAAAAAGGTACTGGTCGTGCACGTGCCGGTACTAGCCGTTCGCCAATCTGGCGTTCTGGTGGCGTAACTTTCGCGGCTCGCCCGCGTAACTTTGAGCAGAAACTCAACAAGAAGATGTATCGCGGTGCGATGCGCTCGATCTTCTCCGAGCTGAATCGCCAGGGTCGTTTGATCATCGTCGATTCTTTTTCTCTCGAAGCACCGAAGACTAAATTGCTGAACGAGAAGCTAGCATCATTGGGTGTTAGCAACTGTCTAATACTTTTAGAAGGTTTGGACGAGAAAGTTTTCTTGGCCTCTCGTAACCTTGCAAAGATCAGCGCAAGCGATGTTAGTTCGGTAGATCCAGTTAGTCTCGTAGGTCACGAGACAGTTGTTGTTACAACAGCAGCTATCAAGTTGATTGAGGAGATGCTCGGTGAATAACGAACGACTCTATCAAGTTCTGGTTTCCCCACATGTCTCTGAAAAAGCGACTATGGATGCCGAGCTCAATAATCGTCACACATTTCGTGTTGCTATCGATGCTAATAAGCTCGAAGTTAAGCACGCAATTGAGACACTGTTTTCTGTAAAAGTCGAAGATGTCCGCATCCAAAAGGTGAAGGGCAAAGTCAAGCGTCACGGTCAAGCACTTGGTCGCCGCAATGATTGGAAAAAAGCTTCTATCAAGCTTTCCGAAGGTCATGACATCGACATGAACGCTTTTGAGGCCAAATAGACATGGCGATTGTAAAAGCTAAACCTACATCACCCGGTCGTCGTGGCGTTGTTTCGGTTGTCAACAAAGACCTGTACAAAGGGCGTCCTCATGCAGCATTGCTAGAGAAGAAGTCTAAGTCTGGTGGTCGTAACAACAATGGTCGTATCACGACGCGCCACATTGGTGGTGGGCACAAGCAGCATTATCGTGTCATTGACTTCAAACGCTCTAAAGACGGTATCCCGGCTAAAGTAGAGCGAGTTGAATACGATCCTAACCGCAGTGCGCATATTGCACTAGTGCTTTACGCGGATGGTGAGCGTACTTACATCATCGCCCCAGCTGGAATTAAGGCTGGTGATGCACTTCGTTCAGGTCGTGATGCTCCAATTAAACCGGGCAATGCGCTTCCTTTGAGCAATATCCCGGTTGGTACAGTTGTTCACTGTATCGAGCTTAAGCCTGGCAAGGGTGCACAGGTTGCACGTAGTGCTGGGGCTTCGGTTCAGATAGTAGCTCGTGAAGGTCAGTATGTAACTTTGCGCCTACGTTCTGGCGAGATGCGTAAAGTATTGTCCGAGTGCCGCGCAACTGTCGGTGTGGTCAGCAACGGTGAGCATTCACTTCGTAAGTTGGGTAAAGCAGGTGCCACACGTTGGCGCGGTGTTCGTCCAACAGTACGCGGTGTTGTAATGAACCCGGTTGATCACCCGCATGGTGGTGGTGAAGGTCGTACTTCTGGTGGTCGTCATCCAGTAACTCCTTGGGGTGTTCCTACCAAGGGTTATAAGACTCGATCTAATAAGCGTACCGATCGTCTGATCGTTCGTCGTCGCAACAAAAAGTAAGTGGAGGACAGGTAAATGCCACGTTCGCTAAAAAAGGGACCGTTTGTCGACCATCACTTGCAAGCGAAGGTCGAAGAAGCAGTCAAAAATAATACTCGTAAACCAATTAAGACTTGGTCTCGTCGTTCAATGATCTTGCCGGACATGGTGGGTTTAACCATCGCTGTTCACAACGGTCGTCAACACGTACCAGTTCTGGTTAACGAAAACATGGTCGGACACAAGCTTGGTGAGTTCGCGTTAACGCGCACTTACAAAGGCCATGTCGCCGACAAGAAGTCGAGGTAAGCAATTATGCAAGCCCGTGCAAAACAAGAACACGTTCGCATCTCGCCGCAAAAAGCGCGCTTAGTTGCTGATCAAGTTCGTGGCCTGCATGTAGCGAAAGCGCTGCAGGTGCTCCAGTTCAGCAACAAGAAAGCTGCTGTAACTGTCAAGAAGCTGTTGGAAGCAGCGATCTCTAACGCAGAGCATAATGAAGGTGCTGATGTGGATGAGCTGAAGGTCTCTTGTATATTCGTAGACCAAGGCCCAACCATGAAGCGCACTAAAGCTCGTGCAAAAGGTCGTGCCAACAGAATTATCAAACGCACAAGTCACATCACTGTTGAAGTGGCGGAGAGCTAGAGGCTTATGGGACACAAAGTACATCCGGTCGGTATCCGGCTTGGTATTTCCAGCGATTGGAACTCTACCTGGTATGCCGATAAGCAATGGTACGCCAAGTACCTGAATGACGATTTGGTCGTTCGTGAGTACCTTAAAAAGAAACTAGCTCACGCGTCGGTCAGTCGTATACAGATCAACCGTCCAGCTCGTTCAGCAGTAGTGACTATCCACACCGCTCGTCCAGGTATTGTTATCGGTCGTCAGGGTGCAGATATCGAAAAGCTGCGTCACGAAATCGCTCCTTTGATGGGTCTTAACGTGAACACTGTTAAGGTCAACATCGCTGAAATTCGCAAGCCAGAGCTCGATGCTCAGTTGGTTGCCGAAGGCGTTGCTCAACAGTTGGAGCGTCGCGTGATGTTCCGACGTGCAATGAAACGCGTTATCGGAAACACCATGCGCTTGGGTGCGCAGGGTGTAAAGGTAGCGGTTTCTGGTCGTCTCAATGGTGCTGAAATTGCGCGCCGTGAGTGGTACCACGATGGACGCGTTCCTCTCCACACTTTACGTGCGGATATCGACTATGGCTTTGCAGAAGCTAAAACTACATACGGCATCATTGGCGTGAAGGTTTGGATCTGTAAGGGCGAAGTCTTTGACCTTGAGCAAAAGCGTGCTGCCGTGAAAACGGAAAGTGCTCCAGCTCGGAAATAAGGTGCGATCATGCTTCAGCCAAAAAGAACAAAATTTAGAAAGATGTTTAAAGGCCGCAATCGTGGTCTAGCCCAAACCGGAAACAAAGTAAGTTTCGGTGAATACGGCCTTAAAGCTGTTGGTCGTGGACGTGTTACAGCGCGCCAGATCGAAGCAGCACGTCGCGCGATGACTCGTCACATTAAACGTGGTGGGAAAATTTGGATTCGTATCTTTCCAGATACACCAATTTCCAAAAAGCCGATCGAAGTACGTATGGGTAAAGGTAAGGGTAATGTTGAATACTGGGTTGCAAAGGTTGTCCCAGGAACAATGCTCTACGAAATGGAAGGTGTGGGCGAAGATATCGCTCGCGAAGCTTTCCGTCTCGCTGCAGCTAAATTGCCCGTTAAGACGACCTTTGTGTCCCGAACGGTGATGTGATGAAAGCGACAGAATTGAAAGAGAAAAGTGACGCAGAGCTGCAGACTGAATTGGAATCGATTCGGAAAGAGCAGTTTAACTTGCGCATGCAACGTGGTGCTGGTCAGGAGGTTCGTCCTCATATTTGGCGCGACGCGAAGAAAAATATAGCGCGAATCAAAACGGTTCAGCGTCAAAGACTACAGTCGGGTGATGAGTCATGAGCGACGATAAGCAGGATCTGCGTCGTACAGCAGTAGGTATCGTTGTTAGCGACAAGATGAATAAGTCAGCGACTGTTCTTCTGGAGCGCAAAGAAAAGCATCCGATCTACGGTAAGTACGTGCGAAAAAGTAGTAAAGCGCACTGCCACGATGAGAACAACGAGTGCAAACTTGGCGATAAAGTTCAAATCGAAGAGTGTCGTCCATTGTCTAAGACTAAGTCTTGGCGTTTGGTGCGAGTTATTGATTCCGCTCGACGCTAGTCGTCAGCAAAGTTCTGAGGAGAATTTGTAGTGATTCAAATGCAAACAGTACTCAGTGCCGCTGACAACAGCGGTGCTCGGAGAGTCCAGTGCATTAAGGTGCTCGGTGGTTCTAAGCGTCGTTACGCAGGTATCGGCGACATCATCAAAGTAAGCATCAAAGATGCCATCCCGCGCGGGAAGGTAAAAAAAGGTGAGGTCTACAACGCATTGGTGGTCAGAACTCGCCATGGCGTTCGTCGTCCAGATGGTTCAGCTATTCGTTTCGACGGTAACGCTGCAGTTATCTTGAATGCCAAGTTGGAGCCTATCGGTACACGTATCTTTGGCCCCG